>JACCDV010941349.1_pt1 | contig 31779 bp, 60 predicted proteins | sample 7446131 | NCBI WGS metagenome assembly JACCDV01 (sample SAMN15323448, study PRJNA562643) | freshwater metagenome | isolation source: river surface water | place: USA:Blue River Watershed | collected 2017-08-17 | reverse complement strand
TGCTGAGATTGTGACCCGAGCAAAAAGCAAAGGCTGGTCCTGGTCTCGTACACAAGCCGAACTGTATGTGCTGGCAGATTCTGATGCACAGTTGTACGGTGAAGCCACTGATACCGCTGTCCGTGAAGTGGTTTATAGTGCAATTGGTGCTGGTCAACGTAACGAAAACTTTTACTGCTAAGGATCAAAAATGTCAACTATCCAAGAAGTGAACTCTAGTATCATGTTTGGCGATTTCACCAACGATCAACTTGACAGTATTATGTCAGCAATCAAGTTCCGTCGTAGTCAAATTTCTAAAGAAACCAAACGTGCTATTACTATTGGCACGAAAGTCAAGTTTACAAGCAATCGCAACGGACAAACGTACACAGGCGTCGTTGAAAAGATTGCAATTAAAAATATCATCGTGCGTACTCCGCTTGGTGGATATCGTGTTCCTGCTAACATGTTGGAGGTTGTATAATGGCCGCAGTTGTTGGATTGATCTTGGCAGGTATCGTACTGATTATTGTCGTAGGCCTGCTGTTGGCATTGCCCGTAATGTTGCTGTGGAACTATTGCCTAGTAGGCGCCGTTTCGATAGTAAATGAAATCACTTGGCTACAGGCTTGGGGTATTCTTGTCCTGTGCGGCCTGCTGTTCAAGACTCACGTAACCGAGAAAAAGGATTAATATGAACGCAAGTACCGCCGACCTTATCAAGATGCTAGAGCAAGGCATTGTACTGTTACAAGAGCCAACTGCCGATGCAGAACAACAAGCAAAGGTGTTTAAGACCATTGCAAGTATCTGCGAAACCCGAGCAGGACAAATTACACGACAGTTGAATGGGGACAAATAATGGCTACTAGACGTGACGAATGGATGGAAGAACTTGACGATCTTATCAGTCGACTTCCAGATCTTGGTTTGCCTGACCCGATTGTAGATATGATCATTGAAAAATTGGATACAGTTGTAGACGAAATTCAAGAGCAGTTTGACCTTCGTAGTACAGACTGGGAGGCTTAATGGAACACAATAAACAACCGCTGTATTCAATTCGTTATACACTAAAGCGTGAGCAAATTGTAGACTTTCTAAATCAACTTGAAGACATGCGACAAGGCTATTTAGAAGATGCAGTAGAAGCAAGCAAGTACAAAGACGCAATCGAAGTTATCAACCACATTAAATCACTGTAAGGAAATATCATGGAAAACCAAAATCAAAAAATTGCTGTTAACTATAACTTTGCTGACCTAGACGTTGTTGTCCGTGGCTGGGTCCAACTCAAAGAAGTTGACACTGATGAGAACGGTGAGCTTGTGATTCCCGAAGAAGAATACAGTCCTTACAACGGAGCCTGATATGGCCTGGCTGGGTGTGCTACTTTTAGCACTAACAGGTAGCCTAGGATGGGCATTGTTTTTAGCATTTTGTATCATTTTATTTGGGAATTAATATGGGACTAGACATGTATGCTTACTCTGCGGCCAAAGCCGGAGCCCAAGCAGAGTATTGGGATAGCGCAGAATTTGTCGAAGGTAATGTAGTTGCCAAGGTTGAAAAACCAAAAGAAATTGCATATTGGCGCAAACATCCTAACCTACACGGCTGGATGGCACGTCTGTGGGAAGAGCGCACAGGCGGTAACGCAGATGATTTTAATGGAGTCGAGCTAGAGCTCACTGAAGCAGACCTTGACGAACTTGAAGAAGCTATTAAAGAAGGTTTACTTCCTAGTACCAGTGGTTTCTTCTTTGGCAATGATTCTGACGATTACTATAAACCAGCTGACTTGGAATTCATTGCTCATGCTCGTGCAGATATCTTCTGTGGACTACGAGTGTTTTACAATAGTTCTTGGTAAGTATTGACAGGCTAGCCATAGCCTGTTATAATTAATTTTTAAACCAATCCCGCATTGTGTCGGGTAATGAAGGAAAGCAAAATGGCAAAACGCCTTACACGTAAACTCACCGACGTGGCTAAAGAAGTTAAAACCCAACTCAAAGCTCACTATGAAGTAACTGACAAAGAACTTACCGCCTGGCGTGTTGCGGCTAAGTTGAGTCATAGTTTCCCAGAAAGCAAGATGGTAAAGATTGCTGACCTGTGGATTGACTATGAAGTGCAACGTGATGTATTGCACAAACACATTATCAACATTATGAAGAAATGGGACGCTCGTATTTGTAGCCCTGTTTCGGCTTGCCAACTTATTGGTAGCGATCGAATCGATACATATGATGGTCAACATCGTACCATTGCAAGTGCCATCTTGGGTTTTTCTGAAGTGCCTTGTGCTGTGGTAGTTACCGATGACAAGAACTTTGCATCGTATGCATTTGAAATGTTGAACGACACAGGCGTGAAGCGTCTAAGCCCAGGTGACTTGCATCGTAATGCCTTGGTGCGTTACAAGAACGGCAGTCGCGATATCAAGAACGTTCGTGCTCGTACAATGCAAGACCAATTTGACAAGTGCGGTATTGACTTGCAAGACAAAGGTTCACGAAACAGTGATAACCTGCGTGGCGACCATGACTACTTCTTTAGTCACTTTAAGTATGCACAAAAGGGCATTGAAGTTGACGAAAGCGGCAAAGTGTTGCATAACATTCTAAGCTCAATTAAAGAAGTGTTTCCACTACAGGAAGAAATTGATCAAGGTGTGTTTATTGGCTTGTATGAGTTGCATCGTCTTGCTGGCACCACTCCTAACATCAAGTTGCCTGCAGGTTGGATGAAGACACTGCTCGAAAGCGTTAAGATTACATTCAAGAGTTCGGGACTTGTCCATGCTAAGGCAAAGGTACAATGGGAACACAAGAACCCAGGTGCAGGTTGGAGTGCTCCGCAGGCAATGAGTAATTTCTTGCGCGAGTTGCACATCTTGTCTGGTGGTACACTAGACTTGCCATACCACGGCGATGGTGCCAAGATGGGTATCCTTGATGGTAACATTGCTCCAGGTTTGATTCCGGAGGAAGTATGAAAGTTAGCTCTAAGACTCAAATGTTCATCGATATGATGCCGGGCAGTACTATAATTTTGCCAAGCACAACATACGACATTCCAAGGAATGTATTGAAACGCAGAGGCATGAAACTTTCTGTTGTTACTAACTCTAAAAACAACACAAAGATTGTGACTAAGATATGTTGAAAGAATCCTTAGAAAGCTTTACAGCACCAGTATACGGCAAGACAAAGCGTAGTCCAGCGACTTATAAAACAGTAGCAGGGCACTGTAGTCGACACCTTACACATTTAGTCGAAGACTATCGTGCCGTGGAAAATGATCAACAGTTGTTGCGAGAGATTCGTAACGACATGGATTACTACCTGCGCCGTTACCACAAGTACTGTATCGAAGAACGCGACGGCATGGGTGCTCATTATGTAGAAGTAGGCGCAGATGCTGATACTGACTTTGAACACCTGATCCCTGCGGCTCGTATTCGTGACTTGTTGTTGGCTGGGGTTATTTCTGTAGAGCAGGCTCTTAATGCGCCTACTGTAAAACTGAGTCGTGCCAAACACATGGCTCTTAAGGACGCAGGTTGGGCAAGCCACACGCCAGACATGTGGTTGCCATTTAAACGCTATACTAACGTGTTTGCTGGAAGTTACCAAACACACGATGGCACTGTGGTTGATCCAGAAACTTGGACACTTGAAAAGCACTTTGAGTATTTTAAACACTTGAAAATCTAACGCGAATACCGTACAATAAGGTATGATCAAATACATAACTTCTCCGGACCTTGCAGTTAGCATGAATGGTAACTCGGGTCCTTATTCCAGTGGTGCAGTTTATTGGGACGGCAATGCACAAAAATTTAAAGTAATTGATGCCAGTGGTGGTGCACAGGATATGTACGGTGCATCTGTTAACATTGAACTTAATGCTCAGTTTCGCGAAATACAATCATGGGTACTTAAAAAGCAGGCCGAAGAACGAGAGCTAGAAAAACTGTGTAAAGAGTATCCAAATCTAGCAGAAGCTAAAAAAGAATTCGACATGCTATATAAATTGGTAAAGGAATATAAATGATCAAGTTTGACAAAGAAGATATTGTTCAACGTCGGGAAGTTCTATCAACTGAACTCAAAGATAAGGTATGTGTTGTAGAGTTTGTTAAGGTAGATGGTACACTTCGAGAAATGCCTTGCACTCTTAGCGAATCTATCATTCCGCCTGCACCGGTACACGTTACCAATACAGACAATCCTGTAGATTTTCCTAAAACAAAGAAAGTCAATCCTGAGGTAATGAGCGTTTGGTGTACAGACAAAAACAGCTGGCGTTCATTTCGCTTAGAAAATGTTGTCAGTGTAAAACCCATTGAGTAAAACATGGAAGAAATAATTGTACTTGCCTTTGTTGGGCTATTGGTAATTGCATTTGTGATTTCCAGGAAGATACAACAAGACATTTCTAAATTAGAAACTCAGGTAGCCGAAGACCTAAAAGACCTTATGTCCAAGGTCGTGTTTCTAAGAACAGAGACGCACAATGATTTGATCTTGGCTTACAATGCTATGACCAATGACTTTGTGTGCCAAGGCAAAGACATGGAAGAACTAAACAAAAACTTTGGACTTAGGTATCCTACTGCTCGAGGCGTTATTGTTCAACCAGAATCAACGGAGGCATTGCAATGATTTATACAGTGTTTAAATTGTTAACTGAAAATAACAAGCAGTTGCTTTTAGTACAAGACAAGAATACAGCTACTTTTCAAATCTGTGTATACGACGAGCATACAGGCAGTACTCTAATGCGTATGACTACACCTTCTGTCGAAGAATTTGAAAGAGCGATCAAAGTCATCAAAGGTCAGTGATGTCTAAAAATTGGGTAGTTCTATTTGACAGCGAAGGTCTCGACAGCCTTGTGCCCTGGGATGATCTTACAGAAGAATTAGTAATGGCGAAGTTGTCTGGTACAGCTACAGTAGGCATGCAACGACCAGTTAATGTTATCAGCCGAATTATGATGCGGGCCCAACTTAATCCACAACGCAGTCCTGAGGTATGGTCATATAGTACAGCTGATGATATGGATGTTAACGAAATGCAACAGCTATGGATTAATACCCCACAGGGCATGGCTGACTTGATTAGAAGCAAAGGCAATCAACTGTTTGGTAGCAAACCTGGTACTAAAAAGTCACCGGTTATTGTTTAGACTTGATTAGTTCTACTAGCTCGGAACTTTGTAATACTTCGTTGTGCCCGTAGTCCAGTTCTACAGTCGCATATTCACCAAACAATTCACGCTGGCTTGCTACTGTAACAACACCATCATTTGGACCAACACCCCAAAGATCAAATCCATGTGTACAAACAACATTGGTCCAAGGCACAGGTGTTTCTAGTAAACGTGTTTGTGCTGTCCATGGTTCCATTCTGCTGATCATTTGCAACCAAGGTATGGAAAAATTAAACATTTTCCAGAATCCTGCTTGTATAGAACCTCCCCATGGTGTTGCTACAGAAATAGCAGAAGTTACCAAATGTGGATTTCTTTGAGCAAGATGCCATGCATACAGTCCGCCCATTGAGTGTCCGACTAAAACACATGGTTCTGTCAATTGTTGTTCCATACGAATGAGATTTTCTTCTGGGTCAGTCATCATTCCCCATACTAAACGGTCATGGTTTTCTAAGTGAGATCCAATCCAGTTCCAGCAAACTTTGGATGCATTTGCTCCGTGTATCAATATTATTTTCATTGACATTTACTTTCAATACGTGCTATACTTATGAACATGAAGCCTAAGATTATCAAAGCCCATATGCAGGTAGCCGAGACGTATGCTAAGTTAAGCACGGCCCGTCGACTTCAAGTGGGTGCTATTGTAGTCAAAGATGATAGAATTATTTCTATTGGCTACAATGGTATGCCAAGTGGCTGGGATAATAATTGCGAAGATAGAGTTTACCCTGACAAACAAATGGGAGACTTTGAGCAACACTACGATGAGTTTGATGCGGCATTCCCTTACAAAGATGAAACGGGCAGACCATATAACTTAAAAACCAAGCCCGAAGTTCTTCACGCAGAAGCCAACGCTATTGCCAAGGTTGCTCGCAGTCCAGAATCTGCAGAAGATTCTGTTATTTTTATTACACATGCACCTTGCATTGAATGTGCAAAGCTGATTTATCAAAGTGGTGTGAAGCAAGTATTTTACAGAGATAGTTATAGAAGCGATGCTGGAGTTGCTTTCTTAAAGCAAGCAGGCATTGTTGTTAACAGATTGGATGAAGAATGAGAAACCATTACTGGACATGTTCAAAATTTGCTGATTGGATTCGTGGTACACCCAAAGGTGGTGCTAAAACTTCCGACGGCTGGGACGAGTGGGAAACTGAAGCAAAGAGATACAATCCTGTTCGTTATTGGTTAGCCGAAGAAGGCCTTGACTACTTGCAGAATATTGTTTACTTCGTTCCAGACAAATTATATGCTATTAAATATTATATTAATAACCGTTGGGTATCTCGTACTCACGCTCTTACTGCACACCCAAGAGACATTAAGCCCGGCACGTGGCGCGATGTTGGTGATCGCTTCTTACCTTGTCTCTTTAATGAGCTTGTGGACTTTGTGGAAGTTGAACTTGCCTGGTGGCATTTAGCTTGGGCAGATAAAGAAGACAAGAAGAAATACAATGCTCCATTCTGGGCCACTGGTTGGTTCCGCTGGCGCACATGGCGTTGCCCACAAGCAGGTCTAGACAATTTAGAATGGCAAAGACAGCTTCGCTGGAAAGAGGATGAAGTTGGATCAGACTCAAAGAACTTAGGTAAGCCAACGCCACAGGCAGTCAAAGCACAAGAAATTCTTGACCTTTACAAATGGTGGACCGAAGTATATCCAAACAGGCCCGATCCACATGATGTTAGTGGTTGGACTGCTTACTGCGATGCCAAACGTGAAGCCAACAATGGAAAACTTTTTGGCAGTAAAGAAACACCAGAACTTAAGAAAGCAAGTTCAAAGGCATTGAAGTTGTTGAGAAAAATAGAAACTGATTACGAAAAAGAAGATGAACAAATGTTGATTCGTCTGATCAAGGTCCGCCATGGACTTTGGACATAACACTATTGCTTTTTAATTGACCAAGTGCTACAATATTATATGAATGTTAAGAACGGAGAAACATTATGACAATGCCAGACGAGCGTTATCGAGCAATGCTCGAAGGTATGCGTCTTATTGAAGATTTACTAATTCCTCAGGTTACTCCTAGAGTTCCAGGAAACATTCGAGAAAGAGCACGTTGGATAATGCGACATTATCCTAATCAGTTTGAGCTTGAACAGATTGCAAATGCAGTACCAGATAAGCTTGCCACCAAAGATTTTCAAGGACATAAAATCAAATGAATACACTACACCCTACACTAAAAGTAAAAGAATTTGTTGTTAAAGAAGGACTAGGATTTCGTCTCCGAGTCAAGAGCTGGAAGTGTCTTTCTCCTGCTGATTTAAACTCGATTGAGTTTATTCAAGAAACACTAAAAGACGATGGTGCTGTAGCGCAGACTAGCACTTACAGTTTTTTTATGACAGACCCAGAAATTAAAAAATTAGCCGAAGGCTTACTATGACAGAACAAAACAAATCCTGGACAATCACACTTGAGCAAGATCCAGAAAACCCAGGGGAACTGATTATGCCATTTCCTCCTGACCTTCTTGCACAAGTTGGCTGGGACTTTGGCGACACCATCGAGTGGAAAGATTTGCATAACGGTTCTTGGTCATTGAGCAAGAAAGAAACCGAAGAATGAGCACTGTTTACAACTACCATAAGCCCGGTAACCATATTATGGTTGACCTTGAGACCCTTGGAACAAAGCCAAACAGTCTTATGCTTACTATAGGTGCTATTCGTTTTAATCCATGGGCTGACGATATCAAGAATCCAATGGAAAAAATGGATACATTTTATAGACGAGTAAGTTTTGAAAGTTACGAAGGATTAGATCATGTCATTGACGACGACACACTTGCATGGTGGGGACAACAAAGTGAAGAAGTACGAGCAGAAGCATTCAATGAAGAAGGCCGTGCTGATATACGTGATGTGTTGCGCGATTTCCATCGCTGGTGTGGTGGCGTTGACGCTATCTGGGCTAATGGTACCGGGTTCGATTTAAACATTCTAGAACATTTTAGCCGAGAGCTCAAGCGAGGTGTCGCATGGAAGTATTGGCAAGCTCGTGATGCTCGCACTCTTTATGCACTTGTCCCTGGCTTAGAACGACCAGCTGGGGCGGCACACCATGCTCTTTGGGACTGCTGGAGTCAGCTTGTTGGCGTACAACGAGCGTTCAAAGCTCTTGGCATTGAAGAATTAAAAACACGATAAGGAAATCAAAATGGCAACATGGTCACTTTCCCCGCAATATAAAAAGTCAGCAATAGAAAAGATGTTCTTCTACAAAGAAGGAAAAGTAATTACTATTGAACAAGGGTTTCGCTGGGCTACTTTCAAAGTAGCATCTGATGAGCAACCATTAACTGACGAAGAACTTAAAAATGAAGACGGCTACGAGTTAGGTTGTATTGATAACGACGAGTCGTGGGAAATGTGGGATATGATTGACGGATGCTGGTGTGATATCGAAGCCGGCAATGACAAAGTCAGTGAAGAAGAATTAGAAGAGTTCATTGAAGCCTGGGAAGAAGACTCCTACGAAGGGGTTGAAAACTTAGGTTGGCAGTGTGACGATACAGAATATTACTACGTTGGCCCTTTAGAGCTTACCAATGAAGATACAGGAGAAGTATTTAGGGGTGAGCCCATTGAGGAACAAGAGTAAATATTCCAACAGCGGTCTTGTCGGCATTCATCCCGCTATACAAATTCTGCAGGCCTATGCTATAAACATAGGAGAATAAAAATGGCAAAATATCTATCAACAAAAACTTACGGCAACGACAGGGGGCTGTCATGCTGTTTCCGTCAATGGCGCAGTACTCACAGTCACTGTAGTCTGCTACACGGATACTCAATTGGTATCAAACTAATCTTTGAAAGTGAAACACTGGACGATCGTAACTGGGTCATGGACTTTGGTGGACTCAAAGCATTCAAAGAGTGGTCAGAATACATGTTCGATCATACACTAGTAATTGCTGAAGATGATCCTCATCGTGCTATGTTTGAAAAGATGGCTGAACTTGGCTTACAAGATCAAGGTGGTGTATGCGATATTCGTATTGTTCCTGCTGTAGGTTGCGAAAAGTTCAGTGAACTGGCTTACAAGAAGATGGACGAAATCCTAAAAACTTTCCAACGTGGCGAAACAGTAGTAATAGAGAACGGCAAAGAATTTAATTGTCGCTATCCGGTGGGACAGGGTGTTCGTTTGCGTAGTGTAGAAGTATTCGAGCACAGCGCCAATTCTGCGGTATACGAAGGTTAATACAAATAGATGAGACTTGTTAAGATTGATGATTTATTGAAATCTTACAGTTTCTTTCTACCCGAGAAGCGGCCCACTGAAGCATGGGCTGTTTCTTTTTCTACTAGCTCAGATAAAAATCAAGTTGGCATACCTGGGACAATATTGAATCAAGTACACGAAATGTCTTCAAAATGGGCCGGATGGGCATTTCGTAATTTTTCAAACGGTGATACAGAAGCAATGCTCTTGTTTGAAAGCAAAGAAGATGCTGTTCTTGCCAAAGTTACTTTTGGAGAAACCCATGTCGATTAAGTCTTGGTTAGGAAAACAAATAGAACAAGACCAAAGCAAACCATTGGTAGTAAGCCCTCGGCACAACGCCGAACAGCTCAATCAGCTAACTAAGAAAGAAGTCATAGCTTATGCACACGCTCACGGGATAACAATAAACACCCGTAAGAAGAAAGAAGAGCTAATTGACATTATTATAAGGTCTTGACATGGAACAAGTAACAATTACAGACGAAGCTTACGCACAAGTAAAAAGGATCATCGACGAAGATCCAACGTTAGCAAGCGTTGCTCTTAGAATCTTTGTGCAAGGTGGCGGATGCTCTGGCATGGAATATGGTTTTACATTTGACCAAGAACTGAACGAAGACGATTTTAGTTTTGAGCAAAATGGCATAAAAATAGTAATAGACTCAATGAGTATGAATTACTTGACAGGTGCAACGATTGATTACAAAGATGATCTAACTGGTTCTCGCTTTGTAATTGACAACCCAATGGCTCAAACTACCTGTGGTTGTGGCAGTAGTTTTAATCCCTATTGACAATGGAGTAAATTTCATGTATTCTAACTACTACACAATGACTTTTGATGAGTTGATGCAAACTCAAAATTTGATAATGAAAAGATACAATGCCGCATATACAAGCGGTGCTAGCCAAGAAGTATTGAATCAAATGCTTGGACACATCGAAGCTATCCGACATGCTATGTGGGAACTTGGATATAAGCAAAGTTTTGAGGCAAATAAAAACAGTGACCCTTTCAAAGACAGCATCATCTAATATGCCAACTAGTATGTTAGCCGAGAAAGATCTCGTTGAGTTGCTATACCAGGATAAATCTGGCCCACTTACAGTTGACATTGGATTCTTAGACAAGTATGTCCAAGGATGCAATGAGCTTGGGCAAGAGCCAGCATTTTATGCACAGTCATTGCCAAGCAGTATCGAAGAAGCAACCAAAAGTTGGTATATGCCACAAGAATATTTCGAGTTAGATTTGGAAATGTTCTTTGCTGAGAAAATTAAGACTGTTGAAGAAGCACATCGTGTAGCAGAAGAATTGTCATTGTTTAAAGAACGTGGACTGGAACCTATGCTACGTTTTATGATATATCTGGTCCATATTATGAAAGAAAATAAAATTATATGGGGAGTTGGTCGAGGTAGTTCAGTAAGTTCGTTTTTACTGTACTTGGTAGGACTACACCAGATCAATCCGATTAAGTATGATTTAGATATTAAGGAGTTTATTAGATGAGTTCAAATTCGAGGTACAAAACCCATAGAGGACGAGAGTTCAATATGAGTGCCTTTGTTGAAAAACACGGGGACACTAAAGCAGTGGGCAACGTACCAATGAACGCCCGCGGTGATATCATTGATGCCCAGGGAAACGTCAAAATTCCTACGCAGACCATAAGTCGTGCATCATCAAATATCAAAAACAGCGAAAGCAAACAGGTCAGCTTAAAAGCAGACGAGAATTTGTCGCCGGTTAAAAACGCAACAGTTGGCGAAGATTTTAAACCAACTGTTGTTGCAACAAGAGAAGTTACTACCATAGACGGCAAGGCCACTGAAGTTGAATACAGCGATGGCAGTATTCAAGTAATTCCCTTGCCACAAACACCAACGAGTTTATAAATGTCAACAGTTAAACCTTTAAAAGAACGTATTTTAGCAGAGCTACTAGGACTCGAAGAAAGAGTAACATCTAGTGGTATTATTATTCAAAGCGAGAACGGCAAGGATCGCGGAGTACGCCCACGCTGGGCCAAAGTACACTTGATAGGCGAAGGTATTGACTGGGTCAAACCAGGGCAATACATTTTAGTTGCACACGGTCGATGGAGCAGACAATTTGAAATTGAGCATGAGGGCCAAAAGCTCAAATTGGTTCATTTGGATAATAAAGAATGTTTGATTGTCACAGACGAGTTACCAAACGATGACTACGTAGGTGTAGGCATTGACACCAAACCCGATGGTGCTCGTGCTGAAGATTTCGGCGCACGATAAGTTGACTTTGTTGTTGCAGTTTGTTAAACTAGCAACATGAAAACTGAAAATTGTAAAACGTGCGGTCAAGTATACTCACCACAGTGTGATTATCGCCAAGGACGTTGTCCACATCATCCTAGCATAGCGGATCGTTATATTAACAGTCCGTACTATGCTAGGTTTTTTAATTTGTTTAAATCTATCGGTAATATTTTTAAAAAATGATCGAAGATGTCCTTTGGGAAATACAAAAGCTAGGCGTAGGTGCCAACGATCCTTACATGGACGGCTATGTTCAGTTTGAAAAGAAAAAACATCTTTACAAGATCCTATGGGCAGTTGAAAAACAGTTAGCTCGTTGTTCGACATTTTACGGCGAAGACGAATGGTTAAGGGAACATGCACAAGATGTGTTCCTTGAAAAATTAGAAGGAAAATTTTAATGGAAATCCAACCAAAAGACACAAGTCGTGGTCATTTTTATGTTAGCCTAGCAAAGAGCTTTATTCGTATTGGTGCAGGCGGCGCACTATTAACTGGACATGTTGTAGTAGCAGGCGCCTTGTTTATTGTTGCTGAAGTACTTGGCATCTTAGAGGAAATCGTATAATGCGTAACCTACTATTAGTAGATGCTGTTGTAGCACTGCATGAAATTGCCCGAACAGTAGGCGACGAAGTAGGTACGGGTCAGCTGTATGATGACATCAGGAAGTGTGCCGATCGGTTACATGAGTTGTCGCTTGTTGACAGCAGAAATAGTAAAATAACAGAAGACATTATCAATAAGGCAAAAGAATGATCAGTTGTACATTAGTAAATCCAGAATTGCAAGAAGACGATCCTAATAAAGCAGTATTTGACGCTTCTGATGAACTTGTGTATGTTCAACTATACGAAGATAATAAAATCGACTTGCAATTATTGTTAAATCACGAGCAAGCAGAAGACTTAAAAAGACATTTAATAGAAAAGTTATCTGTAGTAGAACTAAAATACAACGGTGTAAAAGTTACATACAAAGGTAAAGCATGAAAGAATTGTGGGTAGAAAAATATCGTCCTAAATCAGTCAATGACTATGTATGGATTGATCGTGACCAGAAACACATGGTTGAGACTTGGATTCACGACAAGTACATTCCGCATTTGCTGTTAGCAGGTAATGCTGGCGCCGGTAAGACCACACTGGCCAAGGTACTGGTCAATGAGCTAGGCGTTGACCCTGCCGAGTTTATGCATATCAACGCAAGTCGCGACAACGGCGTTGACTTCCTGCGTAACAAGATCACAAATTTCTGTTCGACTATGGCAATGGGACCTTTTAAGGTTGTGTTGCTTGACGAAGCTGATTACATTACACCACCGGCACAGGGCATCTTGCGTGGTATGCTTGAACAGTACAGCGAAGGTGTTCGCTTTATTCTTACTTGTAACTATCCAAACAAGATTATTCCAGCGTTGCATTCGCGTTGCCAGACTATTACATTTAGGACGCTCGACGAAACAGACTTTACTCGTCGACTGGCAGAAATTCTAGTAGTTGAAGGTGTTGACTTGGATGCAGAAACACTACAAATGTATGTTAAGGCTTGCTACCCCGACCTTCGCAAAGCTATTAACACAGTGCAGATGCGTAGCACTAGTGGCAAACTAGATGCTCCCAAGACAGAAGACACAGAAAGCGACTACAAGTTAGCAATGGTAGACTTGTTCCGTCAAGGTCGACTTCGCGAAGCACGTAATCTGATCATCAAACAGATCAGCTTAGAAGAATACGAAGACATGTATCGTTTTATGTACCGTAACTTAGATCTGTGGGGCAAAGATGAAGACATGCAAGATCAAGCATTGCTGTTAATCCGCAAAGGTTTGGTAAACCACGGACTAGTAGCAGATGCTGAAATCAATTTAAGTGCAACATTTGTTGAACTTGAAAGGTTGGCACGTGGCGGATAAGATTATTCTGACCGACTGCGATGGAGTATTGTTAGACTGGGAGGCAAAGTTTAAAACCTTTGCCGAACGTTTAGGACACCGTTTCAATCCCAGTCGTGCCAATGTCTACAGTATCGGTGAGCAGTACGGCATATCACACGAAAAAAGCTTAGAGCTGATTGAAAAGTTTAATTGCGGCAGTGACTTTGAACATTTAGAACCTTGGCGTGACGCAAAAACAGTTGTTACTAAGTTAGCCGAAGAAGGTTGGCGCTTTGTTGTTATCACAACAGCCGGTAGCCACCCATGGACGCACGGATTGCGCTGGAGTAACTTAGAGCGAGTATTCGGTGAAGGTATCTTTAATAGTCTACATGTACTGCCTATCCATGGAGATAAAAGTACTGAGCTTGTAAAGTACAAAGATACTGGATATCTTTGGGTCGAGGATAAACCAAGCAATGCCGAGCTGGGTTTCAAGTATGGGTTACGTCCATTATTAATGGATGCGCCACATAATAAAAGTTCTTACACAGGGTCGATTGTGCGTGTAAATACCTGGAAAGACATTTACAGGATAATCAATGACACAGCAATTTAGAGATCCGTCGCTACTACGACCATTTCCGGCAGAACTAGAGCCATATAAGGGCTTGATCTTTTGCCCGCTAGACTTGCCGCCACCGCCGACAATTGATGAAGAACGATTGTTTGCTTATATTGCCATGCGAGACGAGCGTGACAGAGGAACACTGGCAGGAAGTGTAGCAGGTGCAGTGGGACCTATTCCGCTAGACAGTCCTTGGTTGCGTTACACGGCATCTTGGTCAAAGGAAAAGAACACATACCCTTGGCGCTTGCTACATTTAATGCGCTCTGACTTTAAAGAAAATGGTTGGGAGTTCTACGGCGAGTTTAAGGAGTGGTTACCAGAACTGGCCGCATACATCGAAAGCTTGCCTGTCAGTGAGTTTTATACAATCAGTTTGCTTAATCAAAAAGCAGGAACAGATGTAGGCATACACACTGATCCAGATGTTTGGTTTGGTTTAAGATTTTATGCAGTTAACAGAAGTAATGCAAAGATCTTCTTCCAGAAAGCGAAGAATCCACAAGACAAGCGACTGCTTAATATTGTGCGTGATGAAGATGGAAGTGTAAAGCAGTTGCCGTGGAGTGACTTTGTAGAAGATGAAAAGATTTACGCAAAGTATCCACAACCTTGTTTTCCGTTTCACTTGACAACTACCCATGCCGCGCACGGAGTAGAAGCAGTACCAAGCGACAACGAAAATTCTCGTGTCACTGGATTTATTATTTGCAGAGTCAACCCTGCAGAATATGCCAAGCTACTTGCTCGAAGCGTAGAAAAATACAAAGACTACGCAATCTGGTGGTGATAAAAGGAGCAGGTGCTCCTTTTACCTTGGGCTGTTATTCAGCATCTCCGTAAATGCGAAGTACTTCTGTTACAGCTGGATGACGCTCAACGTGTTCTCTAGCAAATTCAACTAATGCCATTCTGGAGCTTGGATCAGCAGTTAGTCGTTTGATAAAGTCAGCAAGACCATTGGCCTCAAATCCGCGATCATGTTGATTCAAGTCACCGGTGATGATCATTTTAGATCCTTCGCCGATACGTGTTAGCAACATTTTCATTTGACTGACCGTAGAGTTTTGCAATTCGTCACCTATGATGACACAGTTTTTAAAAGTGCGGCCACGCATATAAGCAAGTGGTGCAATTTCAATTACTTCATCTTCGAGCATAGACTCAATTTGTTTTGTATTCCAGAAATCGCGAAACACATCCATGATAGGGCGTGTCCAAGGAGCCATCTTTTGCTCGAGTGTACCTGGTAAGAAGCCGTGTTGTTCATCAACACTGACTGCTGGTCTGGTAATCACAATTCTTTCGATTTCTCTGGCTTTGAGTTGCTTGATCGCCCATAGAGTAGCAATAAGCGTCTTACCTGTACCTGCTGGTCCAAGCGCAAACACCATGTCTTTCTTAGGGTTTTCTAGATGTGCCAAGTAGTCTTCTTGGCGTAAGTTGCGAGGCATTATTTCAACTCGCTTGTATTTGGAGGGCTTGTCTGTGTCTCTGAAATGGTTTAAATCGATGACTGCGTTACCATCAAACGCCGCTTTACGGTCTGCGTGGTAGTCACCACGGTTAGATCGCTTTTGCTGTTTTCTCATCTTGCTCCTTTACAATATGTATATTGCCGGGCTGATTTCATCAATTTTTTGCAAATTTTGTAATACAACCCGACTTTGCCGGGTCGATTCATCGCTGAACCAAAAGTATTTAACTCGGACCACAAACTTGGGTAGGTTAATGGCAATATTCTGCTAAATATCACACTATGCCAAAACAAGACGCAATTTATAAAAATCTAGACACTATACACAATAGCCCTAACGTTATTGATACTCTAGTAGAAATCGACCGCATTTTAGATCGTATGGATGTATACGCATACGAAAACTGGATACGCGGCGAAATCGTTGACGGCCCTTTTGTTGAACGTCATTGGGTCGAGCTAACATTAATGTATCCTACAAAAATGATGCCTAATCCAGATGCGGCAATGCGACTAGTTAAAAACGGCTGTAAAGTACAGTTTGGCAAAGACACACTAGAAACTTTTGCCAAAGTCGAAAGCGCCGATGATTTAGTTACTAACTCCGACGGCGAACGTGTTCCTAGACCAGTTAAGAAATCAGTATGGTTGGTGAATCTACGTATTCCTAAGGCATTGCTAGATGTTAGTGAGAATGTTAAAGACACTGACGATATTGACTATGACAGTATTGAATCAGCATACGAAGAAGAACTAGACGGCGAACAAGGTTTACAAAAAGAAGAACAAGCAGAACCACAAACACCGGAGGCACCAAGTGAAGAAGTACAAGCTTAATGAAAGCCTTCGCGAAGGCGACTTGCGCGATACAATAGCAGAATTGCTTGAAATTGATCGTTACAAGCCAAAGCTAGGCACCGAATCCGAAACAGTAGTAGTTGCTTTTAAAGCAAGTTCTGCAGAATCTGCAACAGACTTGGGTGCATACTTGGAATGGTCCGCTGCCGGAATTGAAGACGTTGAAGTAAGCGATGCCAGCGATAAAGATGGCAAGTTCCATGTTTACATTGAGATAAAGCGTTTGCCAGGATTGGCCCAAAAAATACTTGATATTGTCGAAGACGTTGAGCATGCCACTGGAGTACAACAATGGAAATTCGTTGGCATGGATGGCAAAAGAGCCGACTTGACATTGGGCGAACTTTCAGCTAAAATTGTGCAAGATCCAAAATTATACGAATTGCCTGCAAGCAGTCGTGATTGGTATCTAAGAATGAAAAATTTAACACAATATTAAAGTGGCAAAAGAAGACAGTTTTAAACTAAAAGGTCAAGTGACCGAAGCACTACCTAATGCACTGTTCAAAGTTGAATTAGAAACTGGACAAGAAGTATTAGGACACTTAGCAGGAAAGCTAAGAGTCAACAGAATCACAATCATACCAGGTGATGCAGTTGACATAGAAATAAGTCCGTACGATGTTACCAAAGGTAGGATCGTGTACAGACATAAAGGATAGAATTAGAAATGTGGTTACTTAACTGGCTACCAGACATTGTATTTCACCTGATATTAGTTGCAGGTGTGCTAGCATTGCTGGCTGGCTTTGTGCTGAAGTTTATACCATTTGTTAAAAAGTATCATCTGCCGTTACAAGTAATTGGTATTATATTAACAGTACTAGGTGTATGGTACGAAGGTGGCATTGCCAAAGATGCTGAATGGAAAGCACGAGTAGCCGAATTAGAAACTAAAGTAGCACAAGCTGAAGCAAAGTCAGCACAAGTAAACACCAAGGTAGTTACAAAAGTTCTTACTAAGACACAGGTAATCAAAGAAAAAGGCGACACCGTAGTTCAATACATTGACCGCGAAGTTGCCAAGTATGATGCACAATGTAAAATTCCCGAGGCTGCAATTAAGGCACACGATGCTAGTGCATTAAACAAAGTAGTCGAAGAAACAGTATTAAATCCAAATAGCGTTATCAACACTGCTGACCACAATTCATTGGCGGCACCCAAGGCAAAGAAATCATGGCGAGATCACTTACCCAAATAATTGTGCTGGCAACGGCCAGTATTATGCTTACAGGTTGTTTACAAACCGTACCTGTCAAGCGAACATTCCCTGCGGTGCCAGAAATATTGCTCAAAGAGTGCGACCCTCTTAATACTATTAACAAACCAGAAGTCAAGCTTTCTGAGCTAATGGAAACTGTTACACGTAACTACGGAAAATATCACAACTGTGCGGCTGTAGTTGATGCATGGCAAGACTGGTACAAAGAGCAAAAGAAAGTCTTTGACGAGGTAAAGTAATATTGACAGTTAGACATAACTGTAATATACTGTACGTATGGACTATTATAAAGTTTTAGGTCTTACTCCCGGCGCTACTGAAGAAGAAGTTAAAAAAGCTTATCGTAAATTAGCATCCAAACATCACCCCGACAAAGGCGGCGATACAGCACGTTTCCAAGAAATACAAGCGGCTTACGAAGCCATTACCAGCGGCAAAGCCCGACGCAAAGAATCTTCTTCTTGGTTTAACGAATCTTCAGGATTCCATGACTTGCATGAAATGTTCAACCAAGGACGTAGAGCTGGCGGTCGTAACTGGACATTTAACTCTGGATGGGAAGAAGACATTTCAAACCCAGACGTGAATATTAGTATTCCGTGTACACTGGAAGAAGCGCACAACGGCTTTACAAAAACTGTTGAATTTACTCTGCCCGAAGGCGCAGAAAAACAAGTAACAGTAACTTTTCCACCTGGCAGTACCAAAGACATAAAGATAAGATATTCCGGTGAAGGTGGACAGCTAATGCCACAACGACCACCTGGCGATCTTTACGTAAAAATTGATATACAACCTCACAAAACGTGGACTGTAGATCGTGTAAACTTACATGCCAATGTTAAAATTAATGTTTGGCAAGCAATGTTTGGTACCAGCATAGAAATAACAGATATAAGTGGTTCTGCCATCGAAGTAAGTGTACCCCCAGGGTCGCAACATGGATCACAGCTAAGACTCAAAGGCAGGGGATTAAACATTCGCGGTACAAACGAACGTGGTAATGCGTTCCTTACAATCGAAGTGTCTATTCCGAAGCTTGATCCAGAGGACCGAAACAAAACAATACTTGACGTTGAAACTAAAAAATAGTAAAATAAACCTATGCTAGAACTAGTCGAAGAAAATCATCCAATATTATCAATGCCTATGCCATCTGTTCCAGACGATACAAATCTGGAAGCACTGGCCAAGGATATGTTTTTAATCATGTGGAGCAACGGTGGTATTGGGCTTGCCGCACCGCAAGTAGGAATTACCTTACGTATGTTTGTAATGGGTCCACAAGAAGGCCCACATTATGTTTGTATTAATCCTGAAATTGTAGAGCAGGGCCCAGAAGAAGTGGGCCAAGAAGGGTGCTTATCGTACCCTGGATTATGGTTAAATATCAAGCGTCCAGCTTGGGTCGTTGCAAAATACAAGGCCCTAGACGGACAAGTAGTTGAACAAAAGTTTGAAGGTTTATTAGCAAGATGTTATGTACATGAATTAGATCATTTAAATGGACAAACGTTTGACAAACTAAGTTCACAGTTAAGCTTAAAGCTTGCAAGAGCTCGCCAGGTTAAGAAACTACGTAAACAAAAAAGGGTATTATGAGTCAAGAAGAAAACAACGGTCGCATTAACGAAGTTATTGCAAAGGCTTTCCAAGAAGCACTTAACCGTGAACACGAGTATGTTACGCTAGAGCATATATTGCGTGTCATGCTAGACGAAGAAGAAATTAAAGATGTCTTGACAGAGTTGCAAGTTGATGTAACTGCACTGCGTGACGAAATTGATAACTGGTTACGTGAACAAGAAGACATTCGTGTTGAAGGCATCACAAAGCCTCGCAAAACAGCAACATTAGAGCGTTGTTTCAACCGAGCTTATACACAGGCAATCTTTACAGGTCGCGGGCACATGGAACCGCTTGATCTACTGATCAGCATCGCTAGCGAAAAGAACAGCCATGCAAACTTCTTTCTTGCTAAGAATGGTGTAACCAAAGACGCTATCATTACCTATGTAACCAAGCTCAAAGATGGTCGTAGCAAAGAAAGTAAAGTTGCCAAGAAGCGCGACAGTGAAAAGATCCTTGCCAAGTACACAACAAACTTAAACAAGAGTGCTGAAAAGCAAATGATCGATCCATTGATCGGTCGAGAAAAAGAAGTATTCCGTCTTGCACAAACACTTACTCGCAAGAAGAAAAACAATGCTATCATGGTAGGCGAGCCCGGTGTTGGTAAGACTGCGATTGTAGAAGGACTTGCAGTTGCTATTGTACGCAACGAAGTACCTGATGTATTAAAGAAAAAAGTCGTTTATAGTCTTGACATTGGCAAGCTACTTGCTGGTACACGTTACCGCGGTGACTTCGAAGAACGTATGCAACATGTTCTAGAAGCACTAGAAGAACGTGATGATGTTATTTTGTTTATTGACGAAATCCACATGATCATGGGCGCAGGTGCTGGTGGTCAAGGTAGTATGGACGTGGCCAACTTGCTCAAGCCAAGTCTTGAAAAAGGCAAGTTACGTTGTATCGGTAGCACAACATACGAAGAGTTCCGTGAGAACTTTGAAAAAGATCGTGCATTACTGCGCCGCTTTACAAAAATTGACATTGAAGAAATGTCAGTGGAAGAAACAAAGACAATGCTTCGCCGTGTTGCGCCAGTTTACGCAAAGTATCACAAACTTGAAATTGGCGAGGATGCAATTGATCTAGCAATCGACTTGTCTATGAAGTATATGCTTGACAAGAAGTTGCCAGACAAAGCAATTGACATCATTGATGCGGCAATGGCACATTTGCGTGTAACTAACATTGCAGAAGGCACTGTTCTTACCAAAGATCATATTCGTCAAGAAGTAAGCGACATCACACGTGTTCCGCTTGATCAACTAGGCGAACAAAAGAACGTTGCCGTAGCAGACTTAGAAAGCCGTATGCGTACCAATGTATTCGGCCAAGACGAAGCTATTGAAAAACTAATGAACATGGTGTATATTGCCAAGTCCGGGCTTAAAGAAGTTAATCGCCCAATGGCCAACTTCTTGTTTGTGGGTCCAACTGGTACAGGTAAAACTGAACTTGCACAACAATTATCCAGCGGATTGGGTATGGAACTAGTTCGCTTTGATATGAGTGAATACAAAGAACCACACAAGATCGCATCGTTGATTGGTAGCCCTCCTGGCTATGTTGGTTACGGTGAAGGTAAAGCTGGTAGCGGTAAGCTTATTAACGAACTAGAACGTGTTCCAAACTGCGTGTTGTTGTTTGATGAAATCGAAAAAGCACACCCAGACGTTATTCAAGTCTTGCTAGGATTGATGGACAATGGTATTGTTACAGGTTCTGACAACAAGCAGGCAAGTGCTCGTAATGCGTTTGTTATCTTAACATCTAACTTGGGTGCCGCAGACAGCGAAAAGAATGTAATTGGTTTTGGTGGGGGCTTTAACGAATCTGCAACTGACGAAGCAGTTAAGCGTTTCTTCAGCCCAGAGTTCCGCAATCGTTTGGATGCAACTGTTAAATTCAATAGACTACAACGAGACGTAATTCGTCGTATTGCTGATAAGTTTATGACACAAGTTCGTGAACAACTCAGCGAACAAAATCAAACTATTGTAATTGAAGACAGTGCATTGGATTATCTAGCAGAGCATGGTTACAGCGAAACAATGGGTGCTCGCCCAATGAAGCGACTGATCAATGAGCAAGTTCGTTTGCCAATTGCTAAACGTATTATCAAAGACGGTTTAACTGTACACCATATCAGTGGTAAGAACAATCAATTAGTAATCAGTTAATGAAAGTTCATAATACACAGCGATTGTTCTGGAAACAATGGCCGTACAAGGCCATTGTTGAAATACGTCCGAATATTTCGCAAATCAGTTGGCGTAGATCTTCAAATGAGGAACGCAAACAGCGCCAGCAGGACTTTGATATGGTTGAACGTTGGTGCAAGACAAAGTTCTCTAATGCAGGAATACGCAAAGAAACAAATCTGAGCATATTCTTATCTACGCAAGAAGATTTAGATACACTAGTCGACCATTACGGCCATAGGATTCTTGAAGTTTGGAAGCCAGTTAACGATACTGCAAAGGAAATGCTATTAGAACATTCTTATGATGTTGTAAGGGCAAAACCCTGGTATAATCGCTTTCCTATTAGGGCCAGGATTCCTTACAATAACGATCTAAGAAACATTCATCTGCCCGCCCTAAAACAAGCAGTGCAGTCTTTTGATTCAGAAGATTGGTTTGCGGCTGGCCTGTTAAAAGACCTAATTGATCGTCCGGAATTACCCAGAACATACGGTTGGGGACAACCTTTGCATTTGTATCTGGCCAATGCAGACGATGCCGCTATGCTACGTTTAATGTGCGGCGATTGCGTTGATCGTTTTGAACGTATCAGAAAACCTTAAAATCTAGCTTGCCCACAATACAGAGCCTCCGCGCTAAATAGTGTCGGAGGCTTTTCAATGGCAAAAATACACGAAGAATTAATCGTAATCAAACTAAGCAAACTGCACAAAGATAATCAAAGTGTAGGTACTCTTGCTGGTGAAGAAACAGTAGCTAACCTAGAAGCTGTTGTACAGCAACTTGTTGGTGAAGATGTAGTTGTTGAAGTAATTAAGGAATAAGCTATGAGTATGCGTAGCCAAACTATGCTAATTGCAGACGGCAATTTAGACCAAACCGGTGGAGCAGTTCGTGCTGACGGTTATTACGGATATGCAGATGGCCTGCATACTGTTGGGTTTTATTTAAAGAATTATATTGGTAGAATCTACATTGATGCTACTATCAGTGACAATCCCGGGGAAAATGATTGGTTCCCTATTGCGTTAGGTGACTTAGAGTTTGCTGACTATGATTCGGCAACAACAGGAATTGAAACATTCAACATTATTGGAAACTTTGTTTATCTACGTGCAAAAATAAAGAGAAGTCATTTAGGACAAGATGTAAGTGCATTAGGTACCTGTGAAAAGGTTACACTAAGCCTATAAGGCAGGAGAATTAAGATGGGTATTAGAGCAAGTTCAGGAGGACAATTAAACGGAGGCAACACTGGTGGTGGCGGTGGCGGAGTTACCATTGAACAAGTTCAGGATATTGTTTCCGAATCTGTGACTGCTGGAACAGAAGTCGAGGGTCTACTTCTTACTTCTGTTTATGATGACGCACTTGGAAAGCTAAAGCTAAATCTAGCAACACAAGGTGCACCTATTACCAATGTTGTTCCTGCTAGCGTTGTTATTAAGAATTCCGGCGTACCAGTTGGATCTGCTAAAGAATTTAACTTTAGCGGTGCTGGCATTCAATCAATTACATTAGCAGATGATATTGCAACTATTAGCGTAGAAGGCGGTGGCGGCGAAGGTATTTCAGGTATCAATATTTCGCAGAACGGCGGCGAGGAAAGTCAAGTTACTGCGCTAAACTTTGTAGGTGCAACTGTAACAGTAAATGATGACGGTGCAACAATCAGCATTGATGGGGGATCGTCAAGTGTTGGCAGTGTTAATGGACAAACTGGTACTGTAATTCTTAGCACAGACGAAGTTAACGAAGGCACAACTAACAAGTATTTTACAAACAACAGATTTGACCAACGTTTCAATGCCAAGACAACCGATAATTTAATAGAAGGCAGTGGCAATTTTTACTTCACCAATGCAAGATTTGATCAACGTTTGGCAACAAAAACAGCGGATAACATCGCAGAAGGCAGTTCTAACTTCTACTTTACAAACAGTAGATTTGATAGTCGCTTTAACACAAAAACAACAGACAACGTAGCCGAGGGGTCAACTAATCGATATTTCACAGATGCACGTGCAAGGGCCGCATTCAGCGCAGGCACAGGTATCAGTATCAGTGGCGGAGTAGTAAGTGTTAACGCTATTCCTAACTCGGGTTTACAAAATTCAAGCGTTACTATTGCTGGTAAAACTGTAGCATTAGGTGGTTCAGCAACAATCGCAGTGGGCGACTTGTCTAACGTTGACCTAGTAACTGATGCGCCAGATTTAGGTCAAGCACTTGTTTGGAATGGTACAAAATGGGTACCAGGTGCTCCTACAGCTAGCGGTACAGTTACAAACGTAAACGGCCAAGACGGTATCGTAGTATTAACAACTTCTGAAATCAACGAAGGATCTAATTTATATTACACTACTGCTAGGGCCAATGCAGACTTTGACACACGTCTTGCTACTAAGTCAACAACAAACTTAGCAGAAGGCACAAACTTGTACTATACAGATGCACGTGCTAACACTGCATTTGACACACGTCTTGCTACTAAGTCAACAACAAACTTAGCAGAAGGCACAAACTTGTACTATACAGATGCACGTGTTGATGCAAGAGTGGCTACAACAAATCTTTCAGCACTAGCCGATGTAACAAGCGATGCTCCAAGTGTAAACCAAGTTCTTAAGTGGAATGGTACAGCATGGGCACCAGCATACGACCAGGCAGGCGCAGGTATATTCTCTGTAACAGCACAAGTTGACTATGACCCATCTGGAAACTTAACAGGTGTAACAGTTCTAAACGGAACTGCAACTGCAACTATCACCAACGCAACATCAGCTGCCTGTGAAGTTACATTTGAATTTACAAATGCACAGCAACCACCGCTGTCAACTGTGGTTTATGGTTACCAACGTGTAACAAACGTCTACGTACAACGTGCAGTTGATGCTAACTTTACAAAGCGTGTTGTAGCAGGCGGCGGCACAAGCGGTGCGCCAACAGCATTCACAAGCTTTAGTGCCGGAACAAATACTATGGTATTGAGTTTAACAAGAACTTTAACAGGTGCAAGTGCATCTGCAGGACAGACAACACACTGCGTGGTACAATTTACATTGGTGTAATAAATGGGAACAATTAACAATTGGAAAACTACCTTCATTGGAATAAACAAGCCGGCCAAGGTTGTTACAGGGACAGCTGACAGTTTTGTACCTGATGCACTTTGGCCGTATGCTAATGGCGAAGCAGATCCATACTGGTCAGGTGGTGTTAATCCTAGACCATATCGCTGGATAGTTACATTCAGCGTTACAGAAACATTTCATGGAAGCCACTTAACAAGAACACCTTTCCGTTTCAATGCCAACGACATTGATGTAGGTGACTTTGTGGCTGGTGCAGACGATGGTAAGGTATGTGAAATTATGAGCATCTTAGCAAAGGATGACTTTACACTTACTGCTATTGTTGAAGATAGATTACGTTATAACACTTTCCGCAGTGCAACAGGCGATGGACTGTTTACATGTCCTGGCAACGTTATCTTCTTCCAAATCAATGAACTAGGTTATCCAATGATTGATCCTGTGCCAAGCACAGCCAGTTCTTCATTTGCCGATAACGTTCTAAGCCGATTCCAATACATGAACCCATTGACAAACTATGTATTAATTAAAGAGAATCACGGGTTCCAACAAGGTGATGCAATCTGTATCGAAGATGGAGAATTTGTTCTCAGTGATGCAGACAACGTAAACAAATTTATAGGTACAGTAGTATATCCTGGACCAGGTCCAGATCAGTTTATTCTTCGCCCTGCCAACGGAATCATTGACTTTGTACAAAACCTAACTGGCGTGGTAGGGGACTATATCTATCCTAGTGTAGATGGCACCGGTGACTTGACAGCAGGTGATGAAAGCCGCCGTCCTATATTTTTAAAAATTGCGGCAGCAGTCCCAACATACACAATTGGAACCAATACTGACACACAAGGTACAGAAGGTGATGTTATCAATATCAATGGTTTAGAAATTGTACTAAATGAAGCAACTCTAGATCAAGCTATTGACATTATCAACAACGGTACAAGTGTTCACAAAATAACAGCAAGCAAGGTAAATGCATCAACAAGCACGACTACAGACAATGCCAATTTAGCACTTGGAGTTATTGCTGGTGTTGTACCTTTTACTGCTATTATAAACAACATTGAAGTAGAATTTACTACTACTACCAACGGTGCTATTACGTTTGGTGATCCAACTTATGCAGATGCTACAGATATGAAAAATGACATCAATGCAGCCGGCATTGAAAATATTGTAGCCAGTGTAAGTTCAACTGGTGAACTAGTGATAACACACATAGTTGGTGGTAGCATTACTATAGTTAATGGCACAGGAAATGCATTCGCAGGACCCGGTAGTGCAAGTGGACTTCCATTGAGTACTGCCGCAAATACTACTACATTTGTTCTAAAACTAATGGACCCAAATGGTGGTCCAATGACACTACGAGATATACAAGGTACATTCTTTACCAATGCTGGTGTTATCAGCGGGCAGAATGGACGTTATGCTATTGGCCTAAATATTGAACAAGGTATTCGTTCAAGCGGAATAACAGTAGTACCAAACATGGCCAGCAGAGATGCATTAAATGCTTTGGTCGGCGACCAATGCTATGTTATCAATGACGGTAACAACGAATGGGCAACATTTGTATATGATGGTTCACAATGGACCAAGGTTGGCGGGCAACGTGCTGTAGCAGTTGATGCACGTACTGTTACAGAAACTATTGCATTGCCAGGTACAACTACTACCATTGGCACAGTCAGCGAAGACCGTCGTGTTATGAATGTAAGCGTAACAGTCTTACAAGATTTAACTGATGCACCTGACTTTACTATTGATGTGGGCAACGAAACACTTTGGCAATTTAGCCAACACGGTGCACCTTTTGCAGGTACTTACTCAGTAGAATCAGATCTAATGACATTAACAAGAGAAGACATTGTAGTCAACATTCCAAATAACACAGCTAGTGGTGCAGTAAAAGTAGAGGTAACATACATATGAGCAAACAGTTTAACAATGCCGCAGGCACAACATCAAGCGAGTTTGCCATCGGTGTAGGTGCAAACAATGTAAGACATATTGTATTAAGTGCCACTTGCAATACCGGTGATACTGTAGCATTAGATCGTGCAGGAAATGAAATTACAGTAACAGGTGTTGAGTTTTTTGATTTAAAAATGTTAGCCAAAGATCAAAGTGGTAACGTTGCGACCAAACAACTTCGAGGCACCGTAGTAGTTGGCGGGAATATAACAAAGATTGAAGATATCTTTGAAGAGGGATTCAACGGCGATGTGTCATTATCATTGAATGGTAACACATTGTCTATAACCTGTGCAAAAGGCACAGCAACAACAGCAACTTACAGCGTATATGTTGCATTACAAAGAATTGAATAAGAGAGATAGAACATGAGCACCACAATCGATGGAAGACTGTTTGTAAAGATTTCCGATCTAGAACCGGGAACAAATTTTAGTTCAACTGACGAGTTTGTTTTTGTACAAAATGGTACAACACTCAAACTTAGTGGACAGGACGTTACAGATAGCGTAGTAGAATTAGGAAACTTGGCCAGCAAGGCCTATGTAGATGCCATCGTTGCCGGAGCACCTGATTTATTAAACACACTAGACGAGTTAGCAGCCGCATTAAATGATGATGCAAACTTTGGCGCAACCATTACAAACCTAATCAATGAAAAGTTGCCAATTAGTAATTTTGGATTGGAATTTTGGAATCAACTTGCAACAGTAAACACTTATCACATTCAAGAAGGCAGTAACTTATATTGGACGCAAGAAAGATTTGATGCGGCACTGGCAGCAAAGAACACTTATCACTTGGCAGAAGGCAGCAACTTATACTTTACAGAACAGCGTGTACTTGATGTAGTAGAGCCATTAATACCTACAGTACCAACTGACGTCAATCAGTTGTCAGATGTTGACGGATTACTAGCAGGCGGAGTTGGCAACGACCCAACATTTGCGTCAGTGACAACATCACAATTAAATGTTCAAAATGTTGCATTTACTGGAACTGGTGCCGTAACTATCACAAGCGGCAATGATTTAAATCTTGTTGCCGCTGGCAGAGTCTTGATCAATGGAGAAACATTTATTAGTCTCGAAGATTTAAAATCAGTGGTTGCACTGTCATCAGACTTTGCAGATTTCAAAAATAGAATTGCCGGAATTTAAAAAAATATGCGTGAATACATCATAACAGTAAAAGACCCAACAGTTTGGGATACAGGTTTATGGGATGAGCTTACCAAAGACGGTTTAGGTGATAACTTTATACCTACTCGCGAAGTTGAAGTACTCAACGAACGCCCATTTAATGAATGGTGTGCTCACTTTAATTTAACAGACGAAGAAGCTGAACTAATACGACAAGATCCTCGCATAGATCAAATTGAATTGCAAGCTGATCTAAAGGATGGTGTTGAAAAAGGTTTTGTGGGTACAAGACCAGGGCTTTATGACAAAAGTGGTGCAACATCTGCTAACATGAAAAACTGGGGTCTTCTTAGAGGAATAAGCAATGCCAATCCGTTTGCGTCTTCGCTGAGCGTCAATGGAAACTACACTTACAACTTAGACGGTACTGGTGTTGACATTGTTGTTATTGACTCGGGTGTTGAACCCGGTCATCCTGAGTTTGCTGTAAATGCTGACGGTACTGGTGGCAGTCGTGTTGTTGATTTCAACTGGGCCAGCTTAGGAGTTCCTGGTGTGCCAACTTCGTCAAGCATTGGCGGATACTTAGGCGACTCTGACGGTCACGGAAGTCATTGCGCTGGTATTGCCGCAGGTAATACTCATGGATGGGCACCAGGTGCTCAAATTTACAGTATTCGAATTTTTTCAGGAAGCAGTGTGAGAACAGGACAGTTTCTTGGTGCTATAAGTTCTGATATTTGCTTTGATGTTGTTCGAGCATTTCATTTAAGAAAAATTGCAGAAGGTAACACTCGTCCTACTATTTGTACAAACTCATGGGGCTATAGATCAAGCGGCTACGGTTCAATGACTTACACTGTTTATCGTGGCACACAATACAATATCAACAACAGAAATTCTGCGTATGGTCAAGTTAACTTTTTCCATCCGTATGTTGTTAACTATTTAGATGTATCTGCTAATAATGCCGCTGCCGCTGGTGTTATTTTAGTTGGTGCTGCCGGAAACTATTATCACAAAATTGATGTGCCTGGTGGTCTAGACTATAACAATTATTATAGATATGCAAACTTTGAAGATGTTTATTATCATAGGGGTATGAGTCCAACACGTGCAAGTTCTTTTATTAACGTTGGTGCCATTGACAATACTGCCACTGAACAAAAGTCATCCTTCAGTGAAACTGGGCCCGGCGTTCATGTATATGCAGCCGGTTCATCAGTGATGAGTGCATTAAGCAATCGCTATGGCAGCATAAGCGATCCAAGAAACAGTTCTTATCGAGTAGGTAAGATTTCTGGTACAAGTATGGCCTGTCCGCAAGTGACTGGTATGTTGGCATGTGCATTGCAGGCTCGTCCTACTATGACACCAGCGCAAGCAAAACAATTTGTCATTGACCACTCTATTAAAAATACGTTAGTTGAAGGTGCTAGCACAGCATACACTAGTACAACATACTTGCAAGGTGGCAATAATAGAATTTTAAAGACTCCATTCACATCACCTGACAGAGGCGGCATTACAAGCTGATAATATGGACATTTTCCAGATACGCTTTGGAGAAGAATTTGATAAGGTCAGCGAATTAAGCAATGACCTTATTAACAGCCAGCTTTCTAGAGCAACTATTAGAAGTTTTATAGACAAGCCATTGGAAGAAGGATTACTAGAACTACTTGTGGCAGCTTCTTCATGTTCTGCCACAAGCGGTGCGTTACAGACTTATAGTGTGATTGCACTAACTACGCCAGAAGAAAAAGAAAAGTTATTTTCAACTGAGCAGAGCCGAATGGTAATAGGCGCCGTTGACAGTCACAATGTAAAAGCAATCAAAGGATGTTCTGTTTTTTTGATATGGGTAGCAGACTTACATAGAATTGATGTATTGCTCAAACAACTAACAACCGACAATGAGTTATTAGCACAGACTGCAAGGGCCGAATACAATCTAAAAGCCATAATTGACGCAACTATTGCCGCACAATCATTTGCTATGCTTGCAGAATCTAAAGGCTTGGGTACTATGTACTGTGGTGCTATTCGCCAGCTTCCTGCTGAGCACTTTGAAAAAGAATTTGGTTTACCAAAACTTACTTTCCCTGTATTTGGCATGGCAGTTGGCTACCCAGCAGACGATGCTACAAAAACAATTCGTCCTAGATTCTCGACTGACCTTATACTTCACTGTGGAACGTATAAAGCATTAGAAAGCTTAGAAGACTTTGAAAAAGAAAACAAATTCCATCGTGGATCTGTAAAAACAAACAATTTGGGAAGATACACATACACACAACGAATTATCGAAAGAATGAATGTCACCGGAAGTAAAAAAGGTGTAAGTAGTAGTTTGAAACATATGGGTTTCAATTTTGACTAAGGATCAATAATATATCATGGAAGTACTAGAGCCAAAACACTATGTAAGAATTTGCGTTGAGCGAGAACTCACTGAAACCGAATTCGAAGATATTGCTGAAATTATCGACGATGAAATAGGCGACATTGTTATTTCTGATGATGTACTCGAGCACCTAAACGACGAAGGCATGGTTTGCTATGTGTTTCAGTTGGGCACTGATATTACACACAGCGAACAAGGATCAACAGCCGGTGATCTAATCAGCTATGAAATTGACCAAGTCATTCCAGCAGGCCTGAGCTGGGAACTAGAAGCCAGCACCGAAGACGTTGAACTAGATGTTGCAGACGATGCAACCGAAGAGCAAGTCCAAGAAGCTGCCGTTAATTACTTTCGTAATATACTAAAAGGTTAATGCTTTATTCACCTGCCGCACTTGAATTACTAGGATACACTCGACGAAGCGACAAGTGGGACGACTTTGTATCCCGGACCATGGCAACATGGTTTAAGTTTAGTCCAGATCATTCGGTCAGTGAATTTGTCTGGGTAAACAACATAAATCATCGCAATACCATGGGAGTAACGCACGGCGGCGCACTTATGACTTACATGGACTACTGCATGAGTGCCACTATATGGGATTTGACTGGTGGCGGATCAGCTTACACTATAGAGCTTAACAACAAATTTATTAGACCAGCACGAATCAAACGTTGGCTCTTTGCCACTGTAAGGCCTATTACTGTTGGCGAAGTTATTGAACTTGAAGGTGAAATACGAGCCAACGATCCAAAGGGAATGTTGATTCTAAAAAGCCACGGAAAGTTTACCTTGCCAAAACAACCAAAAATCCTTGACAAAGACAGTTAACCTGTTACAATAGTCACATAAGCAAACAAAATTCAAAGGAAGCACATGAAAATCAATCTACGCAAAGCCGCTGTAGTACAGCAGACTATCATTGACGAGATTAAGCGTCTTGGTACAGAAAGTGTAACACTCAAAGTGAGTCTGTTTGAAACAGATATCCAAGCTCGCTTAGATGAGCAAATGGAAAAGGTTCGTGCAAACCATGCACATGCAGGTCGACTGATGCATGCCAACCGATTCCTACGGGCCATTGTGGCCAAAAAGAACGCCGAAGTTGGTATCACTGACTACTTGGCAGAAGAAGCTATGTTAGCTTCAGCAGAGGCCCGAGTCAAGGCATTCAGCGAAGCCGAAGTTCGTCCTAACTTGGATAGCCTCAAGGCCGAAATTGAAAGCCGTAAGGCCAACAGCAACAACGAACGCATGAGCATTTATGGTCGTGATTACAGCGTTGATGTAAATGTGGTAGTAGCAGAAGCAGTTGCAGAAGCCAAGAAAGAGCTTGAAAGTATCCGCAAGCGTCGACGCAAGATCAAGGACGAGATGGTCTCCATCAACGTTCGTACAGAGTTTGAAGTACCCGAACAGGTAGCACTTGTGCTGTCTGAACTCGGGCTAGACTAAGACTGCCACACTTAGTCCAGGGTAGGGAGCAGAAATACATCAT
>JACCDV010307064.1_pt1 | contig 31797 bp, 25 predicted proteins | sample 7446131 | NCBI WGS metagenome assembly JACCDV01 (sample SAMN15323448, study PRJNA562643) | freshwater metagenome | isolation source: river surface water | place: USA:Blue River Watershed | collected 2017-08-17 | reverse complement strand
TATGGATTCCCCACACAAACCGCACAAGAAACAGTGGATTCGCTTGAAGTGGTAAGACAGCTAGTAGAAAACGGAGTGGTGCATTCGGGATTTTGGCATCAATTTGCTCTTACAGCACATAGTCCTGTAGGCATAAATCCAGACGCCTATCAAATAAAAATACTGAACCCTGAACCTGGCAGCTTCGCCAATAACGATTTAGAACATGTGGATCCCACCGGCACGGATCATGTTAAATTCAGTGAAGGATTAAAGAAATCCTTGTTCAATTATATGCATGGCATCGGACTGGATATGCCGCTGCAGGAATGGTTTGATTTCAAAATTCCTCGGACACAAATTCCGAAAAATTACATTGCCCGCATTCTAACCCAAAAAGAAGATATTTTCCCTAAGGCCACGTCCAAAATAGTTTGGCTAGGGCCTGAGCCTACCAAGGTAAAAAAAGCCATATTATTCAGTTTAGGCAGAGAAGAAGTCGAATTAGAGGTACCGGAAAAACTAGGAGTTTGGCTCATGAATGCATTGCCTTCACTTTCTCTAGGCACCGAAAAAACAGGAACTTTTGCTGAATTTCAAGCCGCATATGCTAAAGCTAGCCTAGGTAATTTCGACAACTTCTGGGAAGGAGAAATCGGAGAAGAATTACGGGAGATGGGGTTGTTGGTGGTGTAGGATCTTTTTAAAAACAAAAAAGCTTCAAATTTCTTTGAAGCTTTTTTCTTAGTTGGCGGTCCGGACGGTGGAAATGAAACAAATCTGACTGAACTCAATTCAGACAAAAACGTCAAAATATAATAGTATAGGTATTATATTGGTTAATCTAATTGAATCGAAATTGTATCAAATCTGGTCGTGCTGCTTCGGTTTTAGCACCACCCATTACTTGTTGTTTAATTTAATCTATTCTTCTTATCTACATAAATCTTTGTGTAATTTAAAACAAGTTGTTGAACATAGAACTTCTGTGATTTTATTTGATTAAAATTTATTTTATAATCAATGGGAACATTTGGGGCATTTTTTGTTTTTAGCCATTTCATATATTACACGCTGGAAAGAACCGTGAACATCGCATTTCCACCATACTTTTTTGTTACTTCCAATCATTGATTTTTGGGGATCAAATGTTTTATTTAAATGATAATCCCAAAGGTCTAATAAGTCCTTCCTGAGAAAAGCAATGCTCTTACATTCTATACATTTCCCAATTCCATTTGATATACTTTTTATTGATGCCATCCTCAAATGACCATTCTTGCATTTCCAATGTACTTTGCTGTGACTATTAGGAGAAAATTCATCTGGACTTTTAATGTTCAAATCATAGTCCCATTCACTCAATAAATGTGGATGAGTAATTGAGAAATTAATTCCTGATTTCTTCAACAATGATTTTCGAAGAATCTCGCCTCTATTAGTTTGATGGCATTTGGGGCAATTACTTCCTCTATTTCGAAGTCCGATAGACATTATAAATTTGTGACCATATTTGCATTCCCAATTCACCTTTAACCCTGATTTAGATGAAACTTGAAATGGATTAATCTTATTGTTTTCATAATCCCATTCTATTAAAAAATCAGGATTTTCCAACCCCAGAGATGTATTTGATTTTTTTAGGAGGGCATTTCTTAAGATAGTTCCAGAATTTTCTTTGTAACAAATTGGGCAACCTGAATTGCGAATATTTCTGTTTTTTATCGACGCCTCCCAAGATGGGTGACCATTTTTACATCTCCACCAAACTTTTTTTTCCGAATTGGGACTAAACATTTCAGCAGTTAATGGGAAGTTTTTATCTGAATCCCATTCAACTGAAAGCATAGGGTTGTGATAAGCTAAAGTTTCATTTTCAGTAGGAGCAGGAAGTAATGAAAGGATTTTTTTATACTCAGCTAAACCTATTTGTGACTTATTTGAAATGTATTCTGTTATCTCAAATTGGGGATGATATTTCTTTATTAAGAATAAAAGATTTACGACTAAATCTATCTCATTTGACTTTTTGTCATATGTAACAACATCATCTTTAATAATTGGAAGCCTAGAATCCCTTAACCTTAAAAGAGTATAACCATTTTCAATAAAAATTTTACGCTTTAAATTATCCCTTTCTAATTTATCATCATGCCAATATGCGCCATCTATTTCAATTCCAGTTTTTAAATCTTCAATTATTACATCACACTCAAATCCTGCAATCTTTCCCCTCCAAATTACATTTTTAAATAGTTTTTGTAATTCACACAAAACGAATACTTCTAGTTTGGATGTTGATGACTTGCAATAGGGGCATCCACTCTTGTTTTGTGTTCTATTATAAATTGTTGCTTCCCAATTATGATTGAATTTGCATTTCCAAAATACCTTATAATTACTATTGGGAGTTAATTCTTCTGGTGTAAACTTATTTTTAGTATAGTCCCATTCTTGTAAAAATTCTGGATGTTTTACTGCAAGACTTATACCAGCCTTACTCAACTTAGCTTTTCTAATCAAATGTGGCAAGTTGTTTTTGGAACATATGGGACATCCATCTCCTCTAGTTCTTGCTTTAGGTGAGGTCATCCATTCGTGACCTTTATTGCACTTAAACCAAATTTTTAAATTGCTTTTAGAAGTCACTTCATAGGGACTAAATTTATTTCTATCTAGATTCCACTCAATTACAATTTCAGGATTTTCATCTGCAAAAGATGTACCGTTTAGAGCATTTGATTTGATTCTTACCTCTGAAAAGGAGACTTTATTACATTCTTTACATCCATTGCTTCTAACCCTACTAAATACGGATGTACTGTATTTATGCCCATTGATACACTTCCAGTGAACGAATAATCTAGACGTTCTGTATACTAAATTAATATCGACCCCTTTGTTATTTTCATAATCCCAATCCGAAGCAATATTTGGAAAATTTATTAAGTATGATGGATTGCCCATTGGATAAATTTAAAGATTAAGGTGTTAAAAATGAGTCTTTGGGGAATATTTCGAGTATGCAATCACAATTTATCGCACTCTAAAAAAGTAATTTATCTTCGACACAGTTTATGGTATAAAATTTTTAAATTCATTTTTTAAACATTAAGTAGATGAATTCGACTAGTGAGAAAATGATCAATTTTATTAACAAAGCTAATCTTGTTCATAAAAATAAATATAGTTATGAAAATGTAATTTATGTTAATGCAAAATCAAAAGTGATTGTTTCATGTCCAATTCATAAGAATTTTGAAATAACGCCAGACAATCATTTGAGAAAAAGGGGGTGTCCCAAATGTAGTGGTAAAAATATGAGTACAAATGATTTTGTTATGCAATCTCAAAAAGTACATCAGTGTTATTATGACTACTCAGAATCATTCTTTGTTAACAAATCTAAGCACGTTAAAATACTATGTCCTGTTCATGGAGGGTTCATTCAATTGCCAAGTGTTCATTTAAATGGTAGCGGGTGTCCTAAATGTGTAGGTAGAGGTAAATCTTTTGACGAAATAATTCAAGAGGCTAATAAAGTTCACAATTCAAAATATCAATATCTCGATTTTTCAAATAAAAAAGATTCTAAAAATAAAACGAGAAGCATCTTAACAATATATTGTGCACAACATAATTATACTTGGGACGCAACTACAGACAATCATATTAAAAAGGGGACGGGTTGTACAATGTGTGGGGACGAATCTTCTAGACTTAAACAACAAAGTGATTTTGTTGAAATAATAAAAAAAATAAATCTAATTCATCCGGAATATTCAATAGATTCAGATCAAAAATATGTTAACCAACATACTAATATTAAGTATAAATGCTCTTATCATGGAATACAAAGGGGGCGACCATTAAACTTATTAACTGGCCAAGGTTGTCCAGTATGTGGACAGGAAAGTAGAAATAATTTTTTTAGGGATGATTGGAGTTATGTTATAGAAAAGATTCATTTAAAACACAAAAACTATTACGTTTATCCTGAACAACCTTTTGTAAATCATCATACTCCAATTGTTTTTAATTGCCCATTGCATGGAGATAAAATTTCAAATGCTAATAACCTCCTTAGCAAAGGAAGTGGTTGTAATGAATGTGGCATTACAAAAAGGTCTGAAAGTCAAAAGTCTGATTGGAAGTTGGTATTTGAACAAATAGAAAATATAAATCCCAATATTAAGATTCTGGCTAATCAAAAATATATCAACACAAATTCAAAAATTCAATATAGTTGTAATAAACATGGAATACATTTGGCAACCCCTTCTAAATTATTAAAAGGACAGGGTTGTCCAGATTGTGCTGTAGAAAATCGATATGGTTATTCAGATAGTGCATGGGTGACATTATGCAGAGATAGAATTGCGAAATTGTATTGGATTGAAATGGAATTTGAAGGTAAAGTTTGGTACAAGTTTGGTAGAACATTTATGTCAATTAAAGATAGATTTTGGGAGTTAAAAAGAATAAATGTTACTTACAAAATAATAAAGGTTGTTACTGGAGACCCATTATATATTTGCCATCTTGAAAGACGGATACACAAATTATATAAAAAACATAGATATGTTCCCCCTATTGATTTTGGAGGGGTTACTGAGTGTTTCGTGAAATATTAAAATATAAATAAAATGGGTATTAATATATCTCCTAGACTTTGTTGCTTCACAGATTTGCCTGCTACAGATATGCCGACAGATCAAGACTGCTATGACTATTTTATAAATTTTAGTGATAAAAAAGTTGGTTTTAGAATGTCTTCCTATTTTAAATTAGATAATTCCAAGGTTTCAATGGATGACCTAACAAAATTAAGGGGAGATATCTTTAATGGGAAATGGCCTGTCAACGGTCTAATGATAACTAATGATGAAATCAACAAGGCGATTTCAACATCTAGTGCACCAAAAACACCTCAAGAAAAACTAGATAACCTTTTTCAAGAAGTATTTAAGCTCCAGAAAGTAGAAGGAGAAGAATTCTCGTTTAAAGAGTTTCTGTTTGATAAATTTTTTGTCGGGAAATTATATTTTAGAAATTCTGATGAATGTAATTTTTATTTAAAAACATTAGATGATTTCGGACTCATTAGTACTGTAGAAAATGGTAGCGGAATGATAATTGCTATTTCAATAACATTCAAAGGGCTAAATTATAACATTGAGCTAAATAAGGGAGGTTTAAATTCTAAAAATTGTTTTGTAGCGATGTCTTTCGGAGAAGAAATGACTTCGATTCGTTATGCAATAAAACAAGCCATTGTTGACACAGGTTACAAGCCCCTAATCATTGATGAGATTCATGTAGATGCAGATAAGACAATTAATGATGAAATAATAGCATCGATAAGGAAATCTAAATTTTGTATTTCGGACTTTACCGAGCAAAAGGATGGAGTTTATTTTGAAGCTGGATTTGCTTTAGGAATAGGATTAAAAGTGATATACACTTGTCAAGAAAAATGGTTTTATAAATCACATTTTGACACAAATCACTTTCCTCACATAATTTATAAAGACCCTGATGACCTTTATCAAAAGTTAAAGAACAAAATAGATGCTTGGGTTAGGTAGTTTTAAATTTAGACAATTTAAATTTCTCTCGAGAACCCCTCTCCTGTTACCCAAAGTGCTACTCCTGCCATAAAATAAAAAACCCACATCGTTTGAGGAGACCCCACTTGTGGACTTATGAATCTAAAACATATCAAAACCGAACCGGTTTAATCAATATGATATTTTTGGATTTTCTGAACTGATTAGTGTTCGATGAAATCAATGTCTTGTGCTCTATTATTTGCTGCTCGTTTTGATTCATTCTACTTCTTGAAAATACAGCTTTGTCTAATTTTAAACAAATTCTGTCACTCAATAATAATTTGTAAATAAAAGTACTTTGTAATTGATTTTACTAGTTTGGAAAATGTTAAATTTAAATATTAGTCCATATCAACATGTTTCGCTACTATATTTTATTGGTTTCAATATTTTTAATAAAGGTTCCCGCCTTTGCTCAAAATAATCAAGAATTTAATAAAGTAAAAGATTTAAGTTTCCAATTCGAGGAATTAAACCGGAGTTTGAAAAACAATAATCAGGATTCTGTTATTTTTATTTCTAAGAATATTAAATCTATTTTGAATTTAGGGAGCGAAGAGGAGCATGCCAGGATTATTCCTTTGAATGAAATACTTATAGATTCCTACCGATTTAAAAATCAGTTTGATTCTGCGTCAATTATAGCATCTGAAAATATAGAGCTATTAAAATCTAATAATGATACTTTGTCGATAAATTATACTTCAAATTTAGTGAATTTGGGGTCTTTTCAGTTAGAACTAAATAAATATAAGGAAGCAAAAGCTACCTATAATAGAGCGGAAAACTTATTTAAATATAGAAATGATACAACAAGCACCTATTATATCGAGTTTCTAGCGGGGAAAGGGTTAACTGAAAATTATTATTCAAATTTTAGTGAGGCTAAATATTACCTTCTTAAGGCGGATTTATTAATAGAGAAATATATTAAAAGAGATGAAAAATCACCAAACCTATTTTATGTTGCAAATTTAACAAATTTGGCTATTGCAAATGATGGTATTGCTGATTTTGAAGAAGGTCTAAAAATTAAACTTAAGGAGAAAAAATATTTAGAATCTTTTAATATTACCAATACCTATGGTTATTATTTAAACCAATACAATATATCAGTATCATATATAAAACTTGGCAGAAATTTTGATAGTGAAAAAATATTATTAGAAGGATTAAAATCTATTAACGATTTAAATCTTGGTAGTTATTTAAAATCAAAATTTTCAGAAGGTTTATCATTGGTCTATTTTAATTTGGGAGATAGTACAAAATCAGAATACTATAATAAACTTGCATTTAGTTCAGATGGGTACAATAAAAGTAATGTTAATGATTATTCAATTTATATTCAAAAAGCAAGTCAATTACAATCTAAAGGAGATTTTTTAGGTGCCTATAAAATATTCAAATTCATTATTGATGAAATTTTAAAACTTGGATTACCCAGAGGAAAAGAATATTTGATGGCTATAAGAATTGCTTATGAATTATCAGGATTGCTTGAAAATCCACCTTTAAGTTTTAAACAGAGGGTAGATTTGTTATTAGAATTAAATGTATTGACTCCTAAATTGTTCGGTTATGTTTCTAATGAAAATGCTGATGTAAATGCTTCCTTTGGTTCTGCGTATTACTATGATTTAATGGATTATAGTAAGTCAGTTAAAAGTTACAAGTTGGCTATTGATATTCTTGAAGCAATTCCTGAACAAAGTAGAAATAGGTTGGCATTGATAAATTACAATAGAAATATATCAAATTCATATGAAAAATTAGGGGATTATCAATTAGCTTATTCCTCACTAATTAAGGCCAATTTATTGAGGTATAAAATAATCAATGAGCAAATTCCATTTATATCAGAAATTGAAAGGGATAGGTTTGTATTAGATAATCAAGAGGAAAACTCAAGAATAAAATCCTTTATTTGGCGTAACTATCAAAATCTTAATCCCAACACCTATATAGCTGATTTATTGATAATAGATGAATTTTTTGGTGGGTTATCATTCAATTATTCAATAAAAATCAGAAAATTATTGGAGTCATTTTCTGATGATATTAAATCAAAGTATGTAGATTTATTGGATAACGATTTGACTGAATTTAGTACTAATTTTAATAATCCTATCGAAGCATCTTCAGTAGAAAATAATGATAAACGCGATTTAATTAAATTGATTACTAAACAGATTTCGGAATTCAAAATTCAAAACACATATTTGAAAATTATAGATAAAAAAAACTTTGAAGGTGCTCTTGTTTTATTTCAAAGTTTTAAATATGATTTATTAGCCAATACGAACCTTTATTCTTGTGTAATTCTCAGTAAAGACAGAACGATAATCAAATATTTGCCTTTATTTCAGGAGTCTTCATTAGATTCAAATTTAACTAATTCAAATAAAACAGGTTCTGATCTAATTAAATCTATAAATGATATTTATTCTCAAAAAAATAAGTCTCAATTCAGGAAATATATATCTGAAATTATTAAACTGACTAAAGAATTTCAAAATCTTGTTATAATTCCTTCAGGGAAATTGAATTTTATAAATTTTGGTGCTTTTGAACTAGAAGATGGAAGTAGTTTTGGTGAAAATCACGAAATAAATTATTTTAATTCGTTGAGTGAATTTATTTTGAATGAAAGTAAAGATTCAGACATTAAATTTGATGCTGTAAATATTTTTGCTGGTTTAGATTATAATTTCAGTTCTTTAAAACCTGATTTGGAGAAACAAAAAAATAACATCAATAACATAAAACTAAAACAGTTTAACAACTTTTCAACTAGCCTACGCTCATTTACAAATACTTGGGGTTATTTACCTGGCACTAAAACTGAGGGTAAGTCAATATTTAATATTCTGAATGTTTCAACCAATAATAAAATAAAGGTTGAGGTATTAGATAATGGAAACGGAAGTGAGAATAATTTTAGGAAATTGGTAACCAATGGTGACAAATCTAAAATCTTACATTTAGCTACACATGGATTTTTCTTTGATAAATTAGATTTTAAAAAAATGGCAGGTTCTCGAAATGCTAATTCTGTTTTTGACAATAGTTTATTTCGAAGTGGTTTAATATTATCTGGTGGGAATATTGGTTGGAAAAGTTTTGATATAAATAAAAGAAATGATGATGGGATATTAACTTCCTATGAAATTTCAAAACTTAGCTTTCAAAACGTGAAATTAGTTGTCTTAAGTGCTTGTGACACAGGATTAGGTGAAGTTCAAAGTGATGAGGGCATTTTTGGATTACAACGCTCATTCAAAATAGCAGGTGCAGATAAGATAATTATGAGTCTATGGAAAGTACCTGATATCCAAACGAATGAATTAATGTCATATTTTTATCAAAATTTGGTTCAAGGACAGTCAGTAAATAAATCACTTATAAGTGCACAAAGTAAAATGAAATTAAGATATCCACCTTTTTATTGGGCCGCTTTTAAACTTTTAAACTAAGATTCTATTCTACAATAAATTCTAAATTCAATTGTATAGTTTCTTTTTTGAACATCAATTCATAGATACCACATATGGTTTGTGTTCTAGTAAATAGTTTTCCCATTCTTCACGTGACCCCCGAAAGACATTCAGGTCTACTTTATGAGTAATAGCGGAAAAGTCTGCATCAATATTGAATTGCCAAAAAGTACAATCCATCATTGCAGGTCGCCAAGTATTAGTAGAACTAAGCCAAATGGTGTGATCGTTAAAGTCATTGCTAATAAAATCTGTGTACCCTATTCCATTAGTATAAATAATAGGCTTCAATCCAGTTTGATATTTTATTTCTTTCATGAATACTCTCAAACGTTCAATTACTTTTTCTCGTGAAACAACTGGATTGTTATCGTATTCCACGTCTACAACTAAGGGCATTTGCAATTCTTTACCTTGCAAATGATTTAAGAAATGTTTTGCTTGTGCTTTACCATCTGTATCAAATCTAAAAAAATGATAAGCTCCAATAGGAACTTCTCGTTTACGAAAAGCTTCATAATGCCTCATAAATGTTTTATCTGTCCAACTTTCTCCTTCTGTAACTTTCAAGAAAACAAAATCGAGCGAGTCTAATTGATCATAATTTATATTCCCATTATGGTGGGACAAATCAAGACCTCGGACAACATATTCTTTACTTAGTGCCCATGGATTGGTTGATTCTCTTTTTTTAAATTTACACGATATCAATCCCAAAAAAGTTATAAATAAAAAGATAAGAATTAAAGGTGTCATTTTGGAATTCATATAAATATTATTTTAATTTCCCACGGAAGGAGGGCATATAATGGTCTAAAACAAAATACAATGCGTAAAAAATACTATTGCAGATAACGCTCCTTAAAAATGCAATCCAAAATTCCGATTGGAATTGAATTCCTCCCAAAAAACCAGGGATGAGAAGAAAAATAATCAAGCCAAGCATCTTCAAGGGCCATATAGTAACATATCGGTTAATTATAACATAGATGTAATAGCCGATGGTATGAAATTCGAATGCTTTAAAAATCCATTCCATAGGAGCCTCATATAATGGGCCATTCCCTAACATCCTAATCTCACCTAATAAAATACTAAATACAAATTCATCAAGCACAGAATAAATTAATCCAGATACTAAAGGAACTAAAACTCCAAAAAGAACTAATCTTGCTAACAAAATAGGTAGAAGATTTATGTGATATGGTTTTAAATTGTTACTTAGCATCGCCCGTCAATATGATTTGTTTTTTCTGATTATCAATCGTGATTTTCCCATAACGACCCATTGCACTTTGACCGAAAAGCATACCTGCTGTGCGGTTTTTAGAGACAGAAGCACGTACATTTTTCAATACTAACCCTCCTATTTCAACTTGTTTTAACATAATGGTGCGTGAAACTTCATTCTCTCCATTCGCTAAGGTATACCTTGCCGTTCCTATATAATCTTGCTCACTCAAGAATCCGTTTTTGATCATGAAGTCTACCTCTGTTTGTGAAATAGAAATATCACTAGCGCCGGTATCGAACATCATACTTAATGGTAAGCCATTGATTTTGCTTTGAACCTCATAGGTTCCACTTCCAGAAGGCTTGTATGGAATCACATAGGTACCAACAATTCGATTCGTTGATTTTTCTCCGGCATTAACAAGGGGCTTTGTCGAAGCAAATTTTGCTTTCCAACGTGTAATCAAATCCTTGAATTCAGGCTGATTTCTGACATTATCTAAATCGTCGTCTTTTGCGAGATGTTCGAAATCGCGGTAGCCTTTGATGAAGGCGGTGTCTAAATAGGCGATGGATTGCGGGTATAATTTCATTAAGGAATATAGGCAAGCCGCGTCATAGTAGTTTCCATCTTCCGGGAATTTTTGGAGGGTTTTGTTCAACCAGGCTTTGGCCTGATTAAACTGCCCTAATTCGAAATAGGCGTAGTGGCGTGCATTTCCACCTGACCCTACGATGGTGTCTAGCTCGACGACTTTACGGAAATCGGCATTTGCATGTAAGGTATCTTTGTAGTGCTTAGCATATAAGCGACCGCGATGTAAATAGGTATACGAGTAACCGCGATCCACTTCAATCGCGGAGGTATAATCTGCGAAACCTCCTTCAGGGTCTTTCAAAAATTCATCCTTCACCCAGCCACGGCGGTAGTAAAACCAAGGTTCTTCAGGATCCATTTCGATGGCTTTGTCAAAATCCTTAACAGCAGCCGCATAATTTCCAGTCAGGCGATACTCATCTCCCCGATTTCCAAAATCAAGTGCAGAGCTAGAATCTAAAGAAATCGATTCGGTGTAATCTACGATGGCTTTATCGTGCATTCCCATTTCAGCGTATATTTCAGCACGCGCGGTTAAAAATGAACTACGGTAGTTCTCAGGAATCATTTCAAAGATTTTCGCAAAATCAGCTAAGGCGTTTTTGTAGTCTTTTTTATAGCGATAGAGCTGAGAACGAACATAAACCCAAATGTCCTTTTGGGGAAACTCCTTTATTAGAGAGGAGATTTTTGCGAGTCCTAAGGTGAAGTTTTTCTTTGAAAATGTGATGAAGTTTCCTCGAATTCGGGAGTCCTTATCGTCTAGACTTATGGCGTTATAGGAGTCCAGAATCGCTAAATCGTATTTTCCCACCATATAATAGGCATAGGAGCGATTGTCATAAGCGGACGCGAAGGTGGGATCTAGCTTAATGATTCGATCACAGATTTTGATCAGTTCATCGTATTTTTCTTGGGTCAGGTAAATGGTAGCTAGTAAATCACTTGCACGGATGTTGCCCTCGTCTAATTCAAGTACTTTGTTTATGTCCGCGATAGACTTCTCGTATTGCTTGAATCCACCGTAGTCAAAGGCTCTTCCATAGTAAATGGATGGTTCATTAGGGTTGAGAGAAATGGCTTTTGAATAACTGGATTCGAATTTCTCCAAATTATCTAAGTGGTAATAGATATCGCCTTTTAATTGCCAAGCATACGCTACTAGGGTATCCGTGGGTGCTAAATTTGCGATGGACAGATTGACTTGGGTGAGTCCTTGCGCGTAGGTCTTGTTTTCTACGTTTATCAAGGCCATGTAATAATATGCTTTCCCTTCATTTGGGTTTTGGGCGATTTCTTTTTTTAAAAAGGCCAAAGCCTCCTCGTATTTATCCTCTTGGTAATTGTTGATTCCTGATTGAAGGTTATAAGATTGGGAGTATGTGCAGAAGCTTAAGGCTATAAGCAGTACTAGAAGAACGTTTTTCATTATTGGGTTATTAAAAAGGTTGGTTACAATTTTTCAGTTAAAGGGGAATAATCCTTATTACGGTATTCTAGGATATAATAAAATAGATTATCTCGAAGGTAAAACATCTGATCACTTTCAGAATATGAGTGGAATTCCTCCCAGGTAATGTCCATGTATTGTTTTAATAAATTAGCATAGTGTTCACAATACAAAATCGAAAATTCAAAGATTTTTGCGAGGTCTTCTTTGTGAATGTGTATACCTAAATGGCTTATACGGTAGAAATCTTGATTGTTACAATCGCAATCTGAATTGTAAAAAAGGTGTTCTACAATTGTTTCATTTAAGTCTTGATAGGAGAAAAGCCAATTAGTCACATTTCGTTCAATACTCATATCAAATTTCGTGTAATCATCTAACGCAAAGAATGCATTCCAACCTTCTTTATCCATAAAGAGAAATGTAGAAAATACGGCATCAAACAAAAAAAAGAATCGATCAAATCCCTCATAATATTTAAGGTGTCTTTCTACTTCATTAAATAGATCGGTGTATTGATCTATGACGGCTTTCAATTCTGCCATACGATAATTCAAAACATCGCCGGTTAGAATATCTACATAGGCTTCTTCACAGCGATGCAGCAAATCGGTATATTCCTCATCAGGAATAAAATTAGGCGCAGAGTCTAAGCCAGGCTTCCATTCGAAGGGATCGATAGTACGATCGAAGTCTTGTTCTTTCATTTTTAATATATTTCTAGAAGCTCATCAATGTTATAGAATTCATTTATGTCGTCTCTTATTTTATTTGATTCGCAGCAATTTGAACATGGTTTAAAATTTAAACGATCTAATAGCAATCCATCAAATGAAAGCTCAGAGTTATATTTTATCCTGTAATATTGAATCAGAAGACTTTTAATTGGCATTTTAAATTTAGTGTCATATTCAACTAGAAATTTTCTTAATTCATCATCAGACAATTCTGTGTCATTAATTTCTATTGCACCTTTTTGATATGCAATGAAAGTTAGTTTTTGAAATCTTCTGATTAGATCTTGTTTGTCTTTGTTTTCAGTAAAATATCTACCTGCTTCACGTAAAACTTTGTCTATCTCGTTTTCTAAATCAACCAGGTTTAAGTTGTAAATTGACTCAATTCCAGAACTACCTCTTTCTATTTCTATCACATTCCTCTGAACATTCCACCGTATATCAAGCCTTCTTAAAAACTCTTCAGGGTCTGTTTTGAAACAGATTAAATTTTCAAGGAACCACCTTCTAAAGATTTTAATTTGTTGTTCTTCAAGGAAAAAGATTTGAGATTCGCTTTTACCCTCATCAGTTGCTTTTTTTCTTACCCTTTCTTTTATTTCTTCAGGAATTTCAAAATTCCTGAAAACAGAATGTAGATTGGGACAATCCTGATCTTCGTGATAACATGCTTGTTGATTACTTTCAAATACATATTTAAGTGTATCCTTGTTTATAATGGGCTTGTACACTTCAATTGCAAATTTTTCTGGATCTTTTAAAAGTATTTGCATTGTTTGTAAGTATTTCACCTCACTTTTATTTAAAAAGTAAATTGGTTTTTTATATACTTCTAATTCAATATCCCCTACTTCTTTAAGATTTATTTTCCCAATAATTCTTTTATAGTTAGCTGCTGTTATATAAGCCATAACACTTCATTTAAAATTTTGATAAATTTTCTCCTTTGCGTTTACGATCCATATAATCAGTTATGGAATTTGAAACTCTACTAAATACTGCATCTTTCATCATTGACTTTTCAAAATATGCACTATTGTCTCTTCTGATGTTCATCTGCTCTGCTATGTCTGCTGCATCTAATGTTGCTCCAAGGAAGCTGAAGGTGAATTTGCCAGCTTCTTCTTTGGATTTAATTAAATTTCTAATCTGTTGTAGAGAGAAAAAACGTGAAGCATTTTCATATCCATCAGTTAAGATTACAATTATTGCTGTGTCACCTTCTTGACAAATTTGGTTTTCTACTTGAGTGATACTTAATCCAATTGCATCTAATAATGCAGTGCTACCATTAGGGCGGTAATTGATATCAGAAATTCCTGGTAATTTTTCTGCAGGAATATCCTGATAAGCGATTTGAACATCTTGATTAAAAATTGTCAAGCCTACTCTAATTTCTTGTTCTGGAAATTCTTTAGCAATTGAAATGATACTATCGCGTTGTTCTTTTAAACCTGATAATGTTGCATGGATACAGTCATTCATTGAACCACTTTGGTCTAACACGAAATGATAAATTGTTTTTTGCTTGTTCATTTTATTAGTTATTTAAAGTATTTAGGAAAATCATTCTTAATACATGTGTAGTAATTAAAGGGTGAGAAATAGCTCCTAAACAAAGTTTAAGAGCTATTTAGAATACACACAATCAAAACAAACACATTATGAAAAATTAAATCGGCAACTAAAATCCTTAATGAGCTCCATATTCATTTGGGCCTCATTTACTTATTAATACCGAAAAGGGGAAAAGGTAACCATCGAGTCAAAAAATATTTTAAATTATTTTTTGAGGTTATAAAAGCGAACACTTTGACAATAAGTACCCCTCCATTTCATTGAAAATGGTTATTGGAATGTTAATGGGGGAATTTGATGGGAATTAGATTATTGGAAATTTTATGCGCTTATAAATTAAGCTCTTTCCAAATTTTTTCAGCTAGTGATTCTCTATCACTATGGAAATATGCTATAGCCAATATGATTTTTGAATCAGTTGTGTTTTGATCTACCTTATTAAGTCTTTTGATTGTGCCAATAGCATTATCTGGGTTATCTAACAAATCGTATATGCATGCTAAATTTATATAGGATTTAACAAAAGACGGATCCAATGAAATTGCTTTTTCAAAATCAGATTGAGCTGCGCCCAAAAGTTCTAAATAATTGTAATCTAATTGTATTGATCTTGTATCTTCTCTGTATAAGCGAGTCTTATTTTCTAACTCTAACGGATACTTGAATCTTTCCGGGGCTTCAAATTCTTCTTTTGTTTTTGGCTTGAGAAGTAAAGCCATTCTAGCTCTAGCAATTCCTAAATTGTTGTAAATTTCTCTTGAAGGGAATTCTTTGGTAATTGTTTCAAACTCTATTATGGATGATTGTAATTTACCTTCATTTAAAAGGTTTAAACCTAGGATAAATTTGTTGAACAATGATTTGATTTCTATACTTGCGGTAAGACCAATCTCTTTTCTTTCTGCTTTTGATGGATATCCATTGATATCTTTATGCTGATAGCTAATGTAAATCAAATCGAGTAATTGATTGTTAATTTCAAATGGCAAAAAACCTGCAATTGCTGAGTAAAAAAGTCCTTTTTTGTCAGCTTGGGACTCATATATTAATTTTTGTTTAATACCCAGGCTTATAATTTTGTTTGAAAATGCTTTATTTTTTGAATTCAGCAGATATCCAAAATCAGAGCAAAAACTATGCTCATAATAATAATGCGCTAATTCATGGCTAATTACAATTGAAAATGCGTTTAAGCTGTCTTTCCCAAGTTTACGGCAGATATCATACAATCTTTTATCAATTGTTATTGATTTGTCACTTTGGGAGAATGAAGCAGGCCCACCTAAGTACTTATCTGAGTATATTAGTTTTGGTGCAGCTTTAGGATTACCATAAGCATTTACTAGTCTTTGATAGACATTTTCAACTACCTGATTTTTGTATGTTTGACCAAATGAATAGAAACATTGAATAAATAGAATACCTATTATTAAAATACCTCGCATATTGATTAATTAGGATTCGTAATTATTATTCTATCCAATTGATTTATAATTATACTATCTTTCTCAACTAAAAGTGGTTTGAAATTATCACTTTCAATAAAACTATAATAATTGGAACCCATTCTTAAATAGTCGCCTTTATTACTTAGATTGATAATTCTTATATCCTTTACTTTATTAATAACATTAATTTTGAGAACATGATTCTTAAGCAAATAAGTGTTGCTTAGTCTCTTTAATGAATCAATCTCACTAATTATCTTATCTATATGACCTTTCTTATTTGATAATTTCAAACTAGAGTTCAAGGCCTGGATTCTATTATAAAAATTGATTATGATAATTTTTTGATTTTTGTCTGAATCAATAAATCCTTGAGAGTCATTCAAATATTTACGGAAAATGGTATTTTCTTCAGCATCTGGAATTACCAATTCAGTCTCAAAATCATCTATCTGATTAATATTGGGTTTAGTATTAGCAATTGAGCCGTTATTGGTTAACTCAGAATCTGAATCTAAAATTAATTTAACCGTAAACGTGATTCCAATTAGAATAGAAGCTGCCATAGCAAATTTACCCCAGGTAATCCATTTACTTCCAATTGAATTTTCCGGGATATTTCTATTGAATGAGGTTGGTTCTAATTCAATGTCATCACTTGATAATTGATATTTAAAGTCAGGTTTATTTACGACATTTTCTTCTTTTTCTAACTCTTTATCCCATTGCTTAAATTTTTCTTTTAATGCTGATCTAGCTGCACTTTTTGCTGCGTTTTTAAGAATATCATCATCCAATTGGAATTCCAAATTCTTAACTATAAAAGGCATTTTTTTTTTTAGATTGGCTCTTTCTGATTTTCGAATTACATTTTGGAGTGCATTCAAATAAGTTACCTCATTTGAGAATGATGTGTTCTTTGTATTCAATAATTTGATAATGGTATCATCCTTTTGTCCTTTTATATAAAGCTCAGCTAAATGTTTAATAAATAGATCATAAACCTTATCTAGTTTTTCAAAAACTTGCTCAGGGTTGTTTAATGACAATTTATACAGTTTAAGATAAACTGATTTTGCATTTGTTTCATAATCAACGAAGTCTAATGCAAATTCATCCCAAAAAGCAGTATTGAATTGGCTTAAATCTCCATTAGTATTTTTAGATATAATTGGATTAATTAAAATCTCAACTAAAATCTGATATACATTATTCATTATATTTCATTTAAAATATCAAATGCCATAGTCCTTAAACGATTTTGACATTTAGATTTTTGATTTCTAGTATTGACCTCCGTAGTATATCCAAAGTGTTCTGTTAATTCTCGAATTGAACAATTTTGATACCAAAACATTACAAGCATTTCATGGCAATGTCCACCTCTATTTCTTAAATCGACGAAAGCCCTCTCTAATGCTAGAAATAAAGGTTCATTCTCACCCTCTATTTCTGTTAAATAATCTGTTATTGAGCTTAGAAATGAGTCATTTTGAGTTGAATTCACATGTTCATCTTGATTTTCTGATTCATCATTTTGAACGTCAATAAATTCAATAAAGGTTCCAGAATCCCTATTTCTTCTTAATAATTGGTTTCTACAAACTGAATTTAAATATGTTTGGAAAGTTGCGCCATCTGTAAGATTAAATCCTCCGCTGTTTATTCTTTCAACGAGGACTATGAATGCATCTTGAAAAATATCTTCAAGATCTTCTTCTGATTTTGCACTCCATCGATTTCTCATGAAACGCATACTATTTAATTTACATCTTTTGTATACTATCTCTACGAGACTTGAATCTAGTCTAATTCTTTCAAGCAATTCGCTGTCTGATAGTTCTGAGTTATCGAGCCACCTATTCATTTAACTTATAATATATTAAAATTATATAGTCTAAGTTAGCAAAAATCTTAATCTATTCATCTTATTACCAGTTAGATATAATCGATTAAAGATTATCTCAATCATCAGGTATTTTCAAAATCAATAATAAAGTCTTCATATCTATCTAATTATACTGATTCAATAATTTGAAATTACATTTCTGATGACACAAACTTGTTTGATGCAATTAAGGCTTTGGTGTACTCTTGATAGATAGTTTGTGCTTTTAAAGATTTTTCTGCTGCTAATTCTTGTGAAAAGTGCTCATGGAGAAAGTTATTCCAACCCTCAAAAAATGAAGCACAGCGATCTCTAAATGCACTAATAGAAAGTTTGGTGTTATTGTTTTCTATTTTATTTAACACTACAGAAGTTACATTTTCGATAAATTGAAGTAACGTATTATGAGCTATTTCAAGTTGTTCCAATTCAAACAGTTTTTTGGATTCAATATTACTTAATGTATATTCTCCTTGTTTAATTTTTTGATTCAATGTTAAATTTGAGGTATTCAGTTCTGAAATTGCTAGTTCTAGCGAAACAATTTGATTTTCTATAGATTTGATATCCTCTTTAATCAAGTCAATTTCTACATTATTTCTTTGAACCATTATGCTTGGATTACGCTCAGCAAATTGTTCAATCAAGTGTTTATACGTGAATTTGAAAATTATTAAAGCCAAGGCACCTAATACAAATGTCAAATAAAAGTTTGAATCACTTAATAATGCACTCCATGACCAGTGATCATTTAAATCTCTTTTGTTTGAAAGGATATCTGCTTGCCAAAGAATTTGAGAGACCTTTAATGAGATAAAAAAATCAATTGCAAATAATCCTATTCCATAAGTTAAGAACCTACTTACTATTTTGTTTTTTACAAATGTATTTGAAATGGCAAAGGATATAGGTAAAATGAATGAAACTAAAATCATCAATAGCCCCCAGAATCCATGGTTTAATGCGTTAGGTATTGCATTTGGATTGAATACACCAACATTAAGTTGAACACCATTTGCATCAGCTATTTTCATATCAGTTTCTAAAAATGTTAGAATGTAACCAGCTGAAGAATAGAACAAGAACAGGTAAACCAATAAAGAGAAATTGATAAATATAGAAGGGATCAATTCAAACATTTTAAATTTTGGTTGAATAAATTCTAGCTTTTTTTCATTGATTTTTGATTTCGCCTTTTCAATTTCTTCTTTTTTAGATGCTATTTCTGTGTTCTTGATGGCGGAGACTTTAGTCTCATTTTTTTCAATTTCAGCTTGATATTTTTGGATCTCAATAGCATTAAAATCCTTTAAATTTTGAAATTCAGCATTAATACCGCCAGCTTTTAAATTATATTCTAAATTTCGAGTTTTGATATTAGATAATCTAGCTTCATTGATTTTTGCAACAACTCTTTTTTTATCATTATCAGATAATTCTACATCTTTTACGAATTTGTAATAGATAGAATCTAATGAATGATGTAATATATTATAGTCACCTAAACTTGACTTGGATCTTTCATATCCATCTTGAATGGATCCTGGTCTATCAAAATTTTTAACCTCTGACTCAATAAGTTCTTCTAATAGCTTCTCGTATTCTGTAATTACTCTCTTACGTTCGATAACTTCTTTTTTATCATTTATGTTATTACTACTAAGCTTTCCGTTCAATTCTTTAAATTCTTTAAAGTCATCAACATACTGTTTTGCGTTTTCTTTAGTAGTGAATACTACTACCATTTCTTGATTATTTCTTCGTGCATTAACAGAAAAATTTGAAGATCCGAATACAACATATTGAGAGTCGACTACGCAAAATTTAGGATGGAATTTCCCGTAATTAGAGGCCATTTTGATTTTTGAAAAGTAACCGTTAGGATAAGTATTGATTACATCTAAGTCTAATTCTTCATTAATATTATCTGAATTCACCAATAATTCAACTCTTACGCCTTCCTTTAGTTTATCTAATAATAAATTATAGATTTCTCTATCCGTAATCCATGCAACTGCTATAAGAATCTCTTCTTCAGCGTTTGTTATGAATCCTTTAATGGTTTCAAAAATTTCTTCTCCATCTTTTAATGTCTTCTGATTTAATAATTCTGCATTTTCCATTTTCTTATTTTTTTAATGAGTTCTAAGCGCATACCATTTGCACTTCAATCATTTATATCAAAATGTAGAAAAGGTAACCATCGAAAAAATATTTTTTTTCCAATGGTTACCTTTTAGCGAAATCCGTATAAAGAAGAAAACAACGTCTAACTTAAATCAATTTCAAATGAAAAAGTCCTTATTATCTATCATCGTCATTTGCGCGAATATCTCTCTTATATCATGTGGGGATGGTTGCTCTGAAGACAAAGTTCAAACTCAAGTTATTTATAACCATAATGTAAAAATTGTGCAAGACCTATCAAACAGAATAACTCAATTTAACTACAAGCCTATTCAAAATGATAAAGTTTTAGTTGACCATTTCTTTAAAATTGTGCCAACATTACTTTTCAATGAATCTCGTTCGGTAAACCAACAAGATGTGTATAAAATTGATTTTATAAATAAAAATCACCTTTCCGTGTACAATGTAAATCCAGAAGACTTAGAAATCAACCTTTCTCGATTTGGGAAAAAGCAAATGAATAGAATAAAGTATTTAGGAGGATTTAAGTCTGAATCAGAATATAAAAAAGATGAATCAAGGCTATTAAATCAATTTCAAGACCTTCAACTTAAGCTCAATTCATCAAATGACCATGGGTCAGATATCTATTCGTACTTTCAGAATTTGAATAATCTTGACCTAGATTTTACAGTAGAAAAAGGATCTATTAATGGCGAATTGAATGTTGAGTCTCGTAAAATGAATGAGATCGTCTTATTGACTGATGGTTATCTAGAAGCTTCTGCAGTAAATGATAATAATAAAATGTCCAAAGATCTCTCTGAGGCAAAAATCAACAAATTTAGAAAAGAATATAATAAGGCTAGGGCCCTTTCACCGAGTATAACAATTGAAGAGTTTTTTACCAAAGAGGGCTGGGGTATAACTCCACTTACAAACAAATTATTAAAGAAAGATGTCAAAATATTGGTAATGCAGTTATTTGATAGGGGCGCAACAAGTGGAAAGAATAAGAATTTCCCATCTGACTTAGAAATCATTAAGCTTTTCTGGTCGAAATGGTTGGTGAATTCAGGAATAAAGCCTCAAAACTTTAGACTTTTAAGTACATACGAAGTGACTAATTCAAGTCAAATAGACAAAATCTATCATGATTTTTTTAACTATAAATAGATCTATTCCATACACACAAAATTGGTTGGTTATCTTTCATTTATTAATAACCACGTGTAAGGGATCCTAGATTTTATTTAATCAGTCATCAATTAGCTTCAGTATTATTAAATCAGTAACATTAAATATAGATTGCTTCCCCGTATGGGGGGCAATTCAAAAGTTAAATGAATAATCAAATTTATCCAACCGAATCTTTATGAAACAAGAATTATTTCATATTCAAAGCAATGTCCTCATGATCATTCTCTATTAATTTTCATGAAATCAATGACTTATTTGCAATTCTGACTAATTATTAATTCTATTTCTCTCCTTTTGATTGGATTATTTGCTAAGGAGTCTAAAGCTTTTTGATAATCTTCACAAGAACTTTCAAAATCTGATAGTAATTTGTACAATTCAGCTCTAAAAATATATAAATCTTCCAATCCTAAATATGAAGTTACTTTATCATTCGAAATTTCGTAATCAGATCCATTTAATAATTCAATAGCTTTTGAAATTTGAAGTAATGACAGTGCATATTTTTTCTGTTTTTTATAAATTATTGATAAATCAAAGTATCCTTCAGGGTCATTTTTGTCCAATAGAATTGTTTTTTGGATATCCTTTAATGCGTTTTTATAATCTTCAACGAATAAAAATGATTTTATTCTGTAGTAATATAAATCTCTATTATTGGAATCCAATTCAATAGCTTTGTTAAAATCCTTTTTTGCAATATCTATTGATTTCAAATCGAAAAATTCTAAAATTGCTCTGTTGGAATAAAAAGATGAATTTTCAGGTTCTAATTTTATAGCTTTATTGTAATCCTGTAAAGCAAGATCAAAATTCTTTAAATTTTTCCTAAATAAAATAGCTCTGTCATTATAGTGTGATGCATTTTCAGGTTCTAATTCTATAGCTCTATTATAATCTGAGAGTGCTTTATCATTTTCGTTTAATTTTTCTCTAAATAGCTGTCCTCTATAACTAAAATAACCGGCATTCATAGAGTCAATTTCTATAGCCTTATTATAATCAATTAATACTTTATCATAATTTCTAAGATTGTAATTCGTAAACCCTCTATTCAAATAACCTACCGGGTCATTGGGAGAAACTTTAATGTATTTATCTTGAAATTCTAATGCTTTTTTAAACTCATTTTGAAGTCTATACAAATTACCCATGTTAACGAAAACTGTTGAATCCTCAGGATTAATTTCAAGTATTTTAATATAATCAGACAATGCATTATCATATTGCCCCATTAGTTTAAATGCTATAGCTCGTCTAAATAACCAAGTCGTTTCTTTGGGTTCTAATTCAATTGCTTTATTGTAATCTTCAAGAGCTTTGTCATATTTCTTTAAATGTATTTCATAAAGTTGGCCTCTGAAAGTGTGACATTCTGCTTTATTGGGAGCTAATTCTATTGCTTTATTATAGTCCGATAAAGCTCTTTCGAAATCTTTGAGGTTATATTGAAAAAAATCTCCTCTATTAGCAAAAACTTCAAAATCATTTGGATTTAATTCAACACTTTTATTAAAAAAGTCAAGCGCTTTTTTGTCATTTTTAAATTTGTTTTTTATCAAAATCGCCAGGTTTCTATACGCATCTGAATATTTTGGGTCAATTTCTAATATTTTAGAATAGTCTGAAAAAGCTTTATCATATTCTTCCAACTTATCTTGGTATAAGTGTGCTCGATTAAATAAACCTTTGATATTTTCTGGTTCTAACTCTACAGCTTTGTTATAATCATCGAGTGCTTTAAGATAGTTTTTTATATCATATTCAAATGATTGACCCCTAGAAATATAGTAATGACTATTTCTTGGAGAAATTTCAATTGCTTTGCTATGCGCTATAATTGCTTCGTTGTAATGTTTGTAATTTTCTAAAGCAGTAGCTTTGAGATAATATATGTTAGAATCATTTGGTTGTATTTCAATTGCTTTATTATAGTCATTTAAAGCTTTATCAAAATTATTTAAACTAATCGCATATATCCCTGCTCTAAACAACAAAGCTTTTACACTATTGGGCTCATTTTGCAAAATAAAATTCACAGTTGCCAATGCATCTAGATAATCTTTATTATTAATATGATCTTCTACAATTTTGAATTGTTTCTCATAATTACTTCTCACTAAATAAAAGCTATTCCCTGTTAATTGAGTAGATTCTGCTGGTCTTTGAGCACCATTAGTCTTTGTCAATACTTCACTTCTAACATTTCTAAAGACTTGATCTATACTTATACTTTCTATTAGCATATTTTTTGCTAAGCTTTCTGTATAAATACTATTTTCATTTTTCCCATCAGCTGCAGTTTTGCCTGCATCAGTAGAAAAAGCTATAAGTGAACCTGTTGGTGGTGCAATTTTGGCAAGACCTCCACCGTTTAACGATCTTGTTTTATTCCAAATAACTTCAAATGGATTATCTCTACAAGCATCTAAAACTAGTATGTTAACCTGGTCAGTTTTACTCTCTAGATATCTCAATATGCTTTGAACACTTACACCATAGTCTTCTATATCTATTTCAGATGTAAATTTTTCTTTTGTTGGCAATAAAAAATTTTCAGCTTTTATTTGAACTCCATGACCAGCATAATATACAAATCCAACATTATAGCTTTCTCGTTTAACTCCAAAATCTCGTATAGCATCTAGAAGTTCTCTTTTAGTTGAGAGATTATACTTTTCAATTACATCAAATCCCAATGAATCTAAAGTTTTACTTATGAGCTTAGCATCATTAACTGGATTTTTTAGCTCTCCTTTTTCATAATTGGAGTTACCAATAACTAGAGCTAAGCGCCTCTCTTGAGAAAAAGAAGAAATAGATTGAAATATTAATATTACAATTAGCAAGTTTTTCATTTCAATTAGACTTCTACAATTATTTAAACTAAATAATTTATAAATATAGATGTTTACTAGTTACTGAAAAATGTTAATAATTTCTTTGAATTATTTTATGTCAAAAATATAATTAAGCAACTTCATTTAATTTGAATGAAGTCTCTTATTAAACTGTTCAAATGAAATGTGACAAATCATCTGAATTTTGGAAAAAATACTGGAAATTTTTAGAAACTAATTCATATTTCACTAGATTCTGGAGAAATTTTGGCAGATTTTTTTATTCAATTTCGGGATTATCACCACCCTATTTGACCTTTTTTTGTCTTAAATGTATGGGATACGGAGAGGGGCGGGCTTGGGGCCTCTCCTAACTAAATGGTTATAATGATGGATGGCAATTGCTATATTAATGACAAAGTAGTTTTTATTCTAAACTCCTCATTAGTTTTTTGACTTTTGTGATTGTATTAATATTGAGTCCAGTAATCTTTGCGACTTCTGATCCTTTGTAATTCTTTTTTATAAGTTCCATCGCTCGCCTATTCTTCGATTTAGATAGAAATTTCAGCGGATCTTCTTTGGTGTTGGGTTTTCTTCCTAAATATACATCCCCTTTTAGCTTTGCTAGAGCGACCCCTTCTTTCTGTCTCTCTAGCGTGAGCTTTCTTTCCATCTCCGCAACGACCCCAAGAATCGAAATCACCATTTTAGAAATTGGATTTTCTTCCCCATTTTCATGTATGGTACAAAGTCCTTGGTTGATAAACTTGACGGGGATTTTTCTCTCAGTAGTATATTTAATAAAAGAAAGAATGTCATGAAGATCTCTTCCACACCGATCAATTTGCCAAATAGATATACTTGATACCAAATTCAAGTCGATGAGTTTTTTAAGTTCAATCCCGCCGGTTCTTGAAAACATGGAAATACTTCCACTACAACGGTCTTCAATGACCTTATCGAAATCTTTTTCATTTACGCGTTGTCGGTCTGAGTTTTGTTCAATGGTGCTGCAACGTACATAAAGTATGGAAATGCTCATAAAATTAGCTTGGTAGGGTGATAAGGCTAATTTCCAGAGAATAAACCGGTATTGCTGCATTTTTAAGCCGCTTTTTCAAATTTAAAGATGCGCAATAAAAAGTACACCCTAAATTTAGGAGTCCGAATTGCGCTTGAAGAAGTCATTTAGTAAATCACTAGCCTTTAAGCGGATCTCAAACTCTTTTTGATGTAACCTTCTCCATTCTACAGCAACTGGATCGTCCGATGTAATTAGTAGATTGAATTCTTCTTTGGTCAAATCAGAAAGTTTCTTAATTGAATTAAGTGGTTTAAATTCTTCAGCTTTCATTTAATATGGATTAAGATTCACGAATGGGTCAGTTCCCACCTAGTTAAATTACGATAAAAAATAACTAAAAATTGACTACAAATTGTGGATTATAATACGATTATCCCAAATCTTGAATTTGGTCACTACCAGTTCTTCTCTATAGTTCCAATACGACAAAACTTCGTTTAATTTAAACGAAGTAATGGAAAGTTTGTTAGCAATTCCTTAGCATTGGAGCCTTCCCTTTATCGCTTATTTCCTTTATATTTTAGTAAAGTGCATAGTTGAAGGGTTACAGATTCAACTCCAGTACATAAAATATTGATTACCCCCTCATTGTGAGTAGTTGACTGTAACCAACGAAGCAATGGGGGATTCTTTTTAAAATGTCAGAACGATATTTGAATGTTCCATATAGTATCCTATTAAACCCCAATCTAACATGTGATGAGAAATTCATCCTTGCAGAAATTGTATCCCTTGACAAAAGACCCAGAGGTTGTACTGCAAGCGATAACCATTTTGCTGAAATCATAAATAAGACAAGACAAACTACTAATGGTATAATAAAGAACCTGGAGTTCAAAGGGTTTATTCATATTGAAGTCAGACCTGGGGTTGGAAAGAAGACTAAACCTGCGGCCAAATTTTGGGAGTTAATCAAAATACGTGTCGAGAATGATGACACCTTGGAATCCAATCAGAAGGATAGGGGTGTCGGAAAAACTGATACCACGTGTCGGGATTCAATACAGGTAGGTGTCGAGTTTCATGACACCACGTGTCGAGATTCCGACACAACTAATACAATTACTAATACAGATATACTAATACAAAGAGAATTACAATATACTGGGGCAACCGCTAGTCTGTCTGTTGAATATAAAAAAATAGAAAAGCTCCTCTCTACAGATCCAGCATTTATTTCAAATGATTTTCTAATTGATTTCCAGTACTATTCTTTTAAACTAGAGGAATACTTTGGGTCTAGCATCTTTGAGCAAATGAATATTTTAAAGACTAATCAAGAGATATATGAGATTTATAATGCTACTAATTTACATGGGATCCGGGATGAATTAAACTTCGTAAAATCAAATATGGCTAGATTTCTAAGAATTGAAACATATAAATAGGCTCTCAACGAAGACCTGGAGAGAATCGAGCGAATCATCTAAGTCCTTCGGACTTCAAACCCCTCCCCGATTCCGTTTGACCCCTCCCCAATTTTTTTTAAAAAAATATCAACGAGTCTTGATTTATTGATTTATTTGAATACCTTTGTATCGCTATGATAAAAACACACAAAAATATCCGAAATGTAGTTGGGGAACTTATTGATTCAGAGGACTTTAACAAAAACCTTTTAGAGGTTCTAAAAAAGAATTCTACAATTAACTATGATGAAATATCAGATTTCTTTCCAAAGTTAACCGAAAAGGATATTTGGAAAGCTCCGAATATCATTTCAGATAGTTCTCCTAAAATTCATATAAACTTGGGTATGAACTTAGCGTATTCATATTTTGTTGAAAAATTACTAAGTAATAATGGTGAATTTATTACTGAAATGAGGCTTTATAAATATTTGGAGACGATCATTATAAACACACAATTTTTAATAAATCTGAATTTTAAAATTTCATTTCTAACTCAGAAAAAAGGCTTATCAAAGCGTACATATTTAATCGCTAAGGCTCCTTTTTATTTTCCAGATGCGGTTAGACAGGAGGCAAGAGTTTATGTAAGAAAAAATGCGCATGAACTCTATGAGATTGAAGATGGAGAAAAAATAGAAGACTATCAATCTAATAGTGAAATTATGAATCAAGCTCGAGAACAATTAATAATTAGTATGGATAGTGCTATTAAAAAGACTTTGTTGGAATTTCACGATTTAAAAGATAACCTAAGCTACAATTCGAACATTGTTAGGCAATTCAAAGAAATGTTTGACAAGCTAGAAAAAAAGAAAAAAGAGTAAATATATATTTTTTTCACCCGTGTACGAGTCGTTGAATCATGATTCGTAGACATAAATAATAAATAAAATGACAAAACAAACAAGTATCGAAGAAATCAACATTGATTTCATCAAAGTTCACCCGTTAGTTAAGGATTTCAATAATCCTAAAAAGAAAGACCATATTGAGTATACAATGAAACGATATGGTCAATTCATTCCATTAATCGGTAATCAAGTTGGTGATACGTTTTATATCATCAATGGTATCGTAAGATTTGAAATTGCTAAGTCATTAGGATTAAAATCATTAATGACTATTAATTCAAATATTGCTGATGAAGATGTATTGTCCGTAAGACTACAATGCAATCAGCAAACAAAAATGTCATACTCGGAGATGGCTCAATATGGCGAACATATGTTGGGACTTATTGGTAAATCTCAAGGAAGAAAAAGGGATTTAATGGGCTGTGATTTTATCAATAATGATGATCATTATGGGCTCGTAGGAAAGGAAAGGTATGACTTAACCTGTCATTTGCTGAATCTTCCAATTAAGGCTTCCTCACTAAGAAAATTGATGGAAATCAAATGGTTTGAGGATAAGAATCCTGATAATACTATTGGCTTGATTAGTGGATTAGATGAAGGTTTGTTTAAAGTCGATGCTGCATATAAGATGCTGAAGTCATTTGATAAAAAGGTAGAGGATATTGAATCTAGAGAACGACGGGATTATGAAGGTAAAACAAACGATGTTTACTATAAGGTTTTCAATACAAGCTCATTAGATTTAAGTGATATCGAAGATTCTAGTATGAGAATGTTCATTCAATCTCCTCCATATTGGAAACTTAGAAAATATGATAATCAAGATAATGTTGATTTCATTCATGGCCAAGAAGAAACCTTAAATGAATATCTGGATAATGAAATTAAGTTTTACGAAGGAGCAAAAAATAAACTCCTCCCTAATGGTGTATTGGTGATTATCATCGGCGAAACGTACTTAGGTGGATATCAGGGTGTGTGTACTAAACTAGAAATGGCACTAGAGCAAAACGGATGGGAGATTCTTGATATTAATATCTTCCATAAGACAAATCAAAAGTCCACACCACATAAAGAGCGATTTCTTAATTCTTATGAAAGGATTATCGTTGCCAAGCAGAAGGGATCTGAAGAGGCATTGTTTAATGATGTAAAACGTCCCTCATCAGTTGGCCAATTTAAGGTGATTTCAGGATCATCAAGGTCCACGGGAGGTAAAGGTCATTCGATGGCATCACCATTATCTTCTATCACAAATATGTTTAGTTCGTCGGTTTTCCAAAAGAAAGAATACGAAGGAATTGATGATGAATTCCATCATTTAGCTCCAACAAGTAAAAATATCTATAGTGATTTTATTGCGGCGTATAGTAACCCGGGCGAAAATATTGGTGATATGTTCTCTGGAAGTGGTTCAGGCTTAGAGGCCGCTTTATTTCTTGGTCGAAATGCTTTTGGGTGGGAGGTTGATTACAAATCTGTTGAGTTTTCACACAAAAGGTTAGAAGAAAAACTACAAAAGGCACTAGATGAACGAAATCACATTAAAGAGGAATTACTCTGCGCTGCGTAATAAAGTAACAATTTTAAATTTAAATAAACCGGTTGGTACAAGGTTAACCAACATTAAAAAACATGACTGAAAATGTCAAAAACAAAAAAAAAGAATTTGGATATCTTATTCAAAAACTTGGATCCCATGAATGCCATTTCGGCAGTTATATTATTGAAGATGTTGATATTATCTCTTCAATTGGACATCATTTTGATTACAATTATGATGTGATCGATTATAATCTCTTGGTGAAATATCTAAATGATAAAAAAGAGGAGATTTCCAATTTGGTAAATAAAAACTTTGGCAATTTTGAATCAGATATTTTGCAGGGGATTGATGAAGATATTTGGAGTGAATTTGGTGATGAAATTGTAAAAGTATGCAAACTAAATTCATTTACTGCTGATAAATAATCTCCTGAAAATAATCACAACATCATCGTGATTTAGAATTCCATATTTAAATCTGGAATATTGAAATCCTCATCAAATCGATGGGTAAGGGGATTTGTGTATTAAATATTAAAAACCTGGGGGTGTATAGGATGTCAAACCCTCTTCAAACTTTAACCTTTTGGTGTATTAGGTCAACCAAATGATTAAAATGATTGTAGAAAAATCGTTATCAATTGGCAAGAATGGTGGTTTTGAGGTTTATCAGAAATTGCGTTTTGAACAAAAATTGAATATATGTCTAATGGCAGATCGTGATATGCTTAGACATTTCTTTGGTGTAGAATTTACTAACAAAGATTGGGATGAATTTTTGAAAATGTCAGATGAGTTCTATTTGGATAATAAGCATAATTGGACAAACGAAATCATCAAAAAATGGAAACGTAAACAACAAGTAAAGAAAATGACATTAGAAAAAGAAAAAAATTGATTATTAACAAAAAAGGGCGTAGCCTAGCGCTACGCTCTAAACTCGTAAATAAATGAATATAGACAGAAAACCAATGTATGTCATTGATGGAGAAGATTTAGAATCCTTACTTAGAGACATTGTAAAAAGCGAATTTGCCATATTGGAAAACAAGTTAAGAGCTCCGCCAAAAATACTGACTCGTGAAGAAGCCGGAGCTAAAATTGGTGTATCTAAGAATACTGTAAGCCAGTATATCAAACGTGGACTTATTCCAAATCGAGGGATTGGACACAAAATATTGATTCTTGAAAGTGATTTAGAAACTATCCCTTCAAAGTACAAGCATAATTATTACAAATAGAAATGGTCTCATTCTATATCAGAGATAAGAAAGCAAAGTCTGGTTCAATCCGTTGTTGTGTCCAACCTAAGGGTCAGAAGAGATTCAGTTTTACTGTCGCAAATAGTAAAATTGAGCTCACTGAGTGGGGTGTTGGACAAATGAAAACAGGCAAGGGAAAGCAATCCAATAGCCAGGTTCAAAATAGGTTAAATCGATTACGTGAATTAACGGAGAATTTCTACTCTGAATATTGTAATACATATCAGACCTTCCCTACTCAAGAGATATATTTAGACTTTTTGCGGTCCAATATGGCAAATGAGGAATTCTTCTCCAAACCAGATAAGGTTAAATTATTGGACTTAGTTGAAAGAATTACGTTAAGAAGAACAGTCGGGAAAGAACTAAATAAGGGTCAAGAATTTAGTTCTGCTACAATTGAATCATACAATTCACTCATTCTGTCAATTAGAGAATTTCAGATTTATAAACGAAAGCAACACTTCTTTTTAGAGGAGTGGCTACGAATGGACTTGATTGAGGAGTTTGAACATTTCCTCACCAATAATCGACAAATGTCATTGAACACAATACACAATAGACTTAAAGTATTGAAAGCCTTCCTTCAGGTAGGTGTAAATGAGGATTTAATCCCATTCAATCCTTTTAAAAAGTTCAAAAAGGTACTTTACACAGAGGATTCAGATGTTGTAGTATTCACAAAGCAGGAACTAAATGAGCTAGAGGCTCTCGACTTCTCTGACAACCCGTATTATGATAGAATCAGAGACCAATATCTGTTGTATTTGTGGTCTGGCGTCCGCAAAAGTGACTTAAAGAACCTAGTTAAGGTAATAAATCCTTCCACTAAACTTTATATCTTCAGAGCGGAAAAAACAGGGGAAATTTGTAAAATTCCGTCGTTTGATACCCTCAGAAGACTTGGGGAGAAGTATAAGTACGACTTCCCGAATCCTTATAGTGACACAATTGTATTACGAGAAATTAAAGTAATATGTCAAAAAATACCATCTATGCATATCACAGTAGAAAAGAAGTTTACAAGAGGAGGTAAAAAAGTACGAGAGTATTTAAAGAAACATCAAATGATAGTAATTCACACAGCAAGAAGGACTTTGGCTACCCTGTTAGTTGATGCTGGACTACCCTATCATCAAGTAATGAAAATCACTGGTCATAAGAAGTTGACAACCCTTCAAAAGTATATCAAAAGTGAGGCTGATGTGGATGGAATGTTAGCTGTGGGAAATGGGTTGTTGAAATGAAATCCCATTTGTAGCACCCCATTTAGCACCGGGCATAAAAAAAGTCCCTGAATATCAGAGACTTAAATTGTAGTTGGCGGTCCGGACGGGACTCGAACCCGCGACCCCATGCGTGACAGGCATGTATTCTAACCAACTGAACTACCGGACCGTCTTGTAATTAGTGGCACAAAATTAGGGAATTTATGCTTTGAAAC
>JACCDV010532453.1_pt1 | contig 31816 bp, 41 predicted proteins | sample 7446131 | NCBI WGS metagenome assembly JACCDV01 (sample SAMN15323448, study PRJNA562643) | freshwater metagenome | isolation source: river surface water | place: USA:Blue River Watershed | collected 2017-08-17 | reverse complement strand
TTTCTTACAGGATTCGTTTTTGAAGTATTCCAATCAAGAAATAAGGTTGATGATTACATAGCGATATGTACTGATATTGACCTTAAGACTTTTCAGGTAAGTGATACTTGTATTCGTCTTTCTCATTATGAAAAATGTGTGTACATAGAGAAGCTGTCGAAGCATGGAACCGTGTACACCAGGGTTGGCTCACAAGATGCAGTACATATCATTCCGCCGTATAAGTGGATTGAATTAATGAAGGCTGAATTAGATGCAGGCGCATCTTTGGTATTTGCTGAATCAAGAGAAGCAGGAGACGTCGGTATTTACAGAGGAAGTGGTGAAGTACGAGAAGGGTTGGTACAAGAGATGTTGGAACATGTTCCTCAGGAAAAAATCGTGTGGGATACACCGCAAATTACCCAACAGTTGTATTTCATTGAGTTGTTAGGTGAAAAATGTAATTGCAGTAGAATAAAACCAGAACTATTGCTTGGATTTGAAGCAATGCGTTTAGGTTTAAACCCTCGAACCTTTGATCTCTTTTTTAAGCAGGTAGAAAAAACTTATTAAGTATTTTACAAAACCTTTCACTTTTTGTGAGAGGTTTTTTGTTTTTGTGGTCACAAATCACTAAACATAATGTTTCGCAAGACTCACATTCTGCTAAGTGTTCGCGACCCCGCCTCGGTCTGCCTAAAGACATGACCTGCGGCTTCACCGCAATGCAAAAAAGACTGAAGCAGTTCAGTCTTTTTTGTTGCGGTGACCCTACGGGGAATCGAACCCCGCTTCCATCCTTGAGAAGGATGTGTCCTAACCGATAGACGATAGGGCCCTGCTTCGCCAAGGCTATGCAGGGCAAGCCTCAGTAAAGTTGCGAGAACATTCTAACACGAGTCTTGAGAAAACAAAAAAGCCTCCAAATGGCTTTTTTGTTTTCATTATTGATTTGGAGTTTCGCTTTCGTGATGATGTTCAGGTGATGGCTCTGTGTGAGCTGGGATTTCAGCTGGTTGAACAGCGGGAGGAGTTGCCGGAGCAAGACCAGCATGGTGAAGAGTCAATGCTCGGTAAAACTTAGCCATAAATATCATAGCCAGTGGATAAGTTACCAAGATACCAACACCAAAGAGAATAATCCCTACCAAATAAAGTAGCATGCTAACGATGGCAACCAAAACAACAGTCCAAAAAGCATTGCCTTTGGTTAGTTCCCAAGAAGTTCTGAGAGATTTTCGAACTCCTTCACCTTTATCAAGGTAAGCTAGGTTTGATAGGCTCAAACGAAAAGCAATCCAGATACCTGGAATAATCAAAAGTATAAGACCTCCTAAAAATAGTAGTCCAGAGAGTATACCTACGCCGACAATACCAACAGCCTGTCGCCAAGAAGGGAGCATGCTTTGGATTTTGGAAAAATGAAACATATCCTCTCTACCATCAGCGGCAAAAAGAGAGATCTTCATCATAACTATTGACCAAATCAAAGTAGCTATCAACAAGATGATAGAAATAACAAGCGGAGTGTGTTTACCATTGCCACTAAAATTCAAAATCACGTTAACAGCAGCAAGCCCAATAAAAAACCAAGCGTGTTTTTTAAAAAGCTCCCAAGACTCTCGTAATGTTTTTCTAATCGAAAATGTAAATTCCATAATATTTAACAATAATTTGCCAGGGGTCTAACGATCCGGCGTTAATTCATAATAACTCGTTAGGAATTGTACCATTTCAAAAAAGGGATCAGCAAGGGTTTGGGACGAGAAAGATGCTCCTTTAGGGAAATTGTTGAACAAATAAAGCACAAATCTAGGCTCATAAGCTGGGAAATAGCCTATCAAAGAGTGGAAGTTGCGATCGTCATAGTACCCTGAGCCATCTGGTCTAGCCATTTGAGCGGTACCTGTTTTAGCAGCGACACTATAGTGTAGCAAGCCTCTTTGGTAGCCTTTGTCTACTACAGTCACAAGCATATTTGTAATAGTCTTGGTTGATTCTGTCGAAAGTATAGACTCTCCTACTGGGAACTTAAGAGTTTTTGTAAGACCATTTTCTTGTTTTATTTCTTTAGCTAAGTGTGGAGTCACGAGATGTCCGCCGTTGGCAAGAGCGCCATAAGCCCGAACAATAGCAAGAGGTGAAGTGGCTATACCCTGACCAAAAGAAGCTGCGGCATAGTTGACATCGTTTGGAGTTTTAAGCCCGCCGACAAGACCACTAGCTTCTCCGGGTAGGTCTACTCCTGTTTTTTCGCCTAGCTTATAGCGGTCAAGTAGATAGTTTCTAAATGTTCCTTTACCCATTTTTTGTTGTACAAAAACCATTCCTGTGTTTAAAGACTGATTGAGAACATCTTGCATTGTAGCCTTACCACGACCCTTCTTGTCAAAGTTATAAAACGTTCTATCTTGGACTTTTACAAAACCAGCATTGTCTACATAAGTTGTTTCTGGTTTTACAACATCGGCATCAAGAGCACCAGCCATGACCAAAGGTTTAACGATAGATCCCATTTCATAAACGTCTTGAGAAAATGGATTGCCATAAACAGAGACATTTGTTTCTTTTCCAAATTCGTTGAGGTCAAACGTAGGCACATGCGCCATCGCTATTATTTCCCCAGTATTGGGGTCCATGATGAGACCACCGACAGCATCACTACCCCATTTTTGATCAATTTTAGAAATCAGATTTTCAAGCTGTAACTGTACTGTTGGCTCTATGGTAGTAACGATATCGCCCGTAGCTGTTTTGTTTTTAAAAAGAGTTGACTGGATGTTGGTGAAAATCTCAGCAAAAAAGTTTATATAGAAGTTATTTTCTCCACGCGACAAAACATCATTGTAGTAACGCTCTAGGCCATAACGACCCAAAAGCTCATTTTCTTTATAAGAAACAAAGCCGATAGCCTTTGAAGCCAGCTCTCCCCCTGGATAAAATCTCCATTTTTGTCGATATAGACTTACACCGGGTAACTTTTCTTTTATTATTTGGTCAGCCTGATCTTGGGTTAGTTTGAGGGCGACTTCTTCATAAGGGTCGGATTTTTTGTTGGCTTTGGCTACAAAAGATTCTTTTTCTATAGGTGCTATAGAGTTTATCGCCAAATAAGTTTGCTCTATATCTTTTAACTTATCTGGTTCTATCGCCACCTTAAATCCACTAGAGACAGTGGCAGCTGCCATAGTGGTACCGTCTTTTTTACTAAAATAAATAGTTCCTCTATCAAAACTTTCGCTAACAGGAGTTAGGTACTGCCTCTCGGCTCTTTCTTTAAAAGATTTTTGGTTTACGATTTGCAAAACAAACAGCCTCCCAACAACAAAAAGGCCTAGAAAAATTATAAGCCCCATCATTACTCTTATTCTTCTGCGATGTATTTTAGCGTCCTGCATTCCAAGCAACTGCTCTTTTAGCAAAGGTAAAAGCTATAGAAGAAGCTGGTATAAATCCTTCTTGAAAAGCCAAATCCTTTGTTAGTTCTTTCTCTTTTGAGAGATATTTCAACTCTTCTCTACTTATATCTGAGAGTAAAGTTTTGGTAGATTCTTCTAAGCCCTTACGCTCAACAACAGAAAAAGTTATAGCTCCGACAACATACAAATATCCAACAAAAAGCACTCCGCTTGCCAAAAAACAGTATTTTGTAGACCTTTGGAGTAGGCTTTTGTATTCTCCTATTGAAGCTATTTTATTTTTCATTTTGTTTATCATGGTTTTTCTATAATTCTTAGTTTGGCACTTCTAGAGCGAGGGTTTGATTTTATTTCTTCTTCTGTGGGTACGATAGGTTTTTTGGTGATAACGCGTTTTGTATCTTCCAAATCGTTCATCCACTTTTTAACGATCCTGTCTTCCAAACTATGGAAGGATATAACTGCCAGACGACCTTGGGGCGAGAGTTCTTGCCACCATGCGCCAAGGGCTTCTTTTAAAACATTGAGTTCATCATTAACTGCTATACGAAGAGCTTGAAAGGTTTTGGTGGCCGGATGGAGTCTTCCTTTCCTTTTTATCTTTAAAGCGATAATCTCCCCTAGTTCTTTAGATGTTTTTATAGGAGCAATCTCTCTTCTTGCGACTATTTCTTTGGCTATCTTTCGAGCAAAAGGTTCCTCTCCATAATAAAAAATGATGTCAGCTATAGAAGACTCGCTCCACTGGTTGACTATGTCATAAGCATTGAAACCTGTGTGAGAACCAGCTTCAGAAAGAGTCATCCGAAGTGGCGCATCACTTAGAAATGAAAATCCTCTAGTATCGCCATCGAGCTGAAAGGAGCTAGTGCCGATATCAAGTAAAACTTTGTCGACTTTTTGTACACCAGCTTTTTGTAAGATTGCTTTGGCATTTTTGTAGTTGTCTTGTACAAAGATAGCCGAGGTATCAGAGAAAGATTTTTCAAACCTTTCTTTAGCTTGTTCATCTAAATCTACACAAATAAGAGTGCCTTTGCCCTTAAAGCCTTCCCAAATAGCTCTGGAGTGTCCTCCGCCACCAAATGTTCCGTCCACTACCACTTCACCTTCGTGCAGATCAAGCGCAGTTATTGATTCATGTAAAAGTACAGGGATATGTGAGTTTTTTTGTTCCATTAGAGTACACCTACATTTCCGAGTTTTTCAGCTAGCTCATCAGCTTTGGCTTCAACTCCTTTCTTATAAATATCCCAAGACTTTTCGTCCCAGAGTTCGACTCGAGTGTGTACACCCACAATGGCGACCTTACCCCCCAAACCTGCCCTGTCTTTAAGAAAGTCTGGTATAAGGATGCGCCCTTGTGGATCTACACCGACCTCTGTCGCTCCTCCCAAGAGATATCTATTGAAACTACGGTTGTCAGCAGAGAGCATAGAACTCTCTGCGAGCTTACTAGAAATGCGTGCCCACTCTTTTGTCGTAAATATAAACAAACACTTATCTAGTCCCGGGGTAACGATAACGCTTTTACCCATTTCCTTGCGAAACTTTATAGGAAAAGACATTCGATTTTTTTCGTCTATTGTATGTTTGTATTCACCGATTAACATTTTTTAACTCAATTTCCTTTTTACCACTTCTTACCACTTGATACCATTTTACTCCACTATGTTCCCTATTAGCAAATCAGCAGGGTGTGGATAACAATACTTCTAAAAACAACAAAACAAAAAAACCCTCTTGTCGAGGGTTTTTTATTTACAACTCTAAGAAACTGAGGCTATTTCATAAGTTATATCTCCTTTGGTACAAGTTTTATCAGGATCTACCAAAATCACATCGCCATTCTCTCGGCTAACGCATCGACATGCTGTTTATCGAAATAATCGAGGCAATATCTGCTACGAGTTTTCTGTCGCGTGAGGAAAAATGTCCTTAAGTTCGCCTCGCAATCAAAAAAGCAGATACGCTGCGCGTACTTCTTCTGATTCTCTGGGAAACAAAATCTTTCGACGACAAGAAATACATAGCCCTATCACTCAAACTGGACGAGGTGGGCAAGATGCTTGGCGGTTGGAACGGTCAGCTCACAAAACAAAACTCTCCCGCTAAAAAATAGAGGGAGAGAAATGAAGAGAGTTGCGACACAGCAAACGCGAACCCGTTCTCACGATTCCACCTGTTGTCAGGCTTGTCATAGTACGTGTTGAGCCACAAACCACCATCGTTACGGTTCGCGTTCAGCAAGTTCGGATCGCCATCGGATTGCGCGAGAGATCGTCCGTACCACCACCCTTCGAATTCTCTCAAGGTTGTATTTTATCCGGCATCATAATGCCTTAATTTCTCGCGCCAAGTATCTTCGTTTTTTACAGGTACATGCATCACTCTATCCAAAGCCGTAACCGTGGATACTCTCAATGCAGGGATACTGGGTTCGGTAGTGGAAAACCTTGACCGTCCGCATATTCACCTACTGCCGACATTAGTATAACAATTTTTGTATAAAAAAATTAGCCCCGATCCGAAAAAAAACGAAACAGGGCTAAGGACTAAATTCAAAGGACCGAAGTCCAAAGAATCTTAATTCCGAGTGCCAACTTGCGACACAGCAAACGCGAACCCGTCCTCACGACACCACCCGTCGCCAGGCTCGCCATAGCACGCGTCGAGCCACAAACCACCATCGAGACGGCCCGCGTGCAGCAAGTGCGGATCGCCACCGGAATCTTTGATGGGTTCGTGCATAGCAACGATCCATATCAGACCCATCGCTTTGATTTCCTCGTCCGTGAACATTTCGCGGATGAGGCAAGCGATTTCTGCGTTTGGCGTTTCCAGTTTGCGGTCAGCGGCAACCTTGCGGATGTTCTTGGTGATGCGTTCGTTGTCTTCGAACAGCATTCCTTTAAGAACCGCAACTTCGGTTGTGATGCCGGTAGTGGGTTTGAAGTCGGCTGAGCGTAGTGCGCTCTTTGCGTAGTCGCCTACGCGGAAGCCTTTGTCTTCGAGGCGGGCGATCCACTCTTCGCCAGTTGTGCCGTCAGAAGTTACTGAAAAGTAGATGACGCCATCTTCTTCCCGCCAGTTGCGTGTCGGTTCGGAAACCGACAGTTCACCGCGTAAGAATTTGAGTGCTGCGTCATTTCCACCGAGTTTCTTTACGATGGCATTGAGTTGACCTGCTGTGAGGTCTGCGGATGCAAATTTTTCGCTCATGATTTGTTTCTCCCTATTGGGCTAATTTGCCCGTTTTAGATTTCTCTACTCCGAGAAGGAACTAGACCTTCATGGTCATAGCCATGAAATTCCGAAATTCGGGACCTCGTGGCTATGACCATTTGCAAGTTGAATGACAAGGAACACTATCAACCTATATTATATCACTAATGACCATAAAAGTCAATATCAAAGTTACCAAAATAAGTTTTTAGCTTGTAAACTTTTTGATTTAAATACTTATCCTACTGAGACTATTTCATAAGTTATATCTCCTTTTGGAGTTGAGACACTTACCTTGTCACCTTTCTTTTTACCATGAAGTGCTTGTCCGATAGGACTCTTATAAGAAATCTTGCCTGAGAGCATGTCTGTATCTTCTGAGCCAACAATTACAAAAGTGCGAGTATTTGTTTCGCCTTCTTTTTTGATAACAACAGTTGATCCGACAGTGGCACTACCATCACTTGGTTTCTCCACCACCTCCGCATGCTTTAGGACGTATTCTATCTGCTTGATTCTATCTTCTAGCCTTCCTTGAGCGTCTCTAGCGGCGTGGTACTCAGCATTTTCAGATAAATCCCCCAAACTCTTGGCATACTCTACAGCCGAAATAATCTCTTGGCGCTTTGGACCAGAGAGTTCCTTGAGTTCTGCTTCGAGAGCTTCTTTGTTTTCTTGTGTGATTAGTTCTTTCATATGTTTGATTTTGTACTATAGCGCTTTTTTAATTTTGCGTCAAAAGACTAGGATCATTTACAAACAAATCAATAACCGGACGAAAAGCATGCACTGCTCCAGAGGAAACCTTTGGGCCGTCCTCCATCAAAACCACAAAAGCAAATCTAGACTCTTCAAAAGGGAAAAATCCTTCTATCCAGGAGTTGACTCTGGTATTGTTCCTTATCTGCGCAGTACCGGACTTGGCAGCTACATGTAGCACATCACTCTTAAGCGCAGTAGCGGTCCCTTCCAAAACAGCGCGCCTCATACCCTCATGAACAACATCAAAAGCGCTATCTTTGATACTGAGAGCGACTTCATCTTTTTTGTTCTGACTTTTTAAAATAGTTGGAGTTTGGAGTAGTCCACGAGAAGCAACAGCTCCTACCGCTCTAACCATTTGGATAGGCGTCACTTGGAATCCATACTGACCGATAGAGGTGTTATAAGTATCTCCTACTCGCCAAGGGTCCCCTGGAAACCTTTTGGCTTTCCATTCTATACTTGGGATATTGCCTTCTCTCTCACCACTTAGATTGATACCTGTTTTTTGCCCCAAACCAAACATCTTGGAATACTTTTCTAAGTTGGCGATACCAAGACCTTTTTGATCTCCAAAACCTCCACCTATCTGGTAAAAGTAAACGTTAGAAGAAACAGCTAAGGCCTTTCTCATATCCACCGCTCCGTGGTTGGCATTGTCTCGAAAGATGGTTTTTAGTTTAGGGTTGTAAGGGTTTGGGATTTCAAGTTTTCCATTTGTATAAATAACTTTGTTTGGGGAAATTATCTCCTCTTGCAAAGCACCAAGAGCAAAAAATGGTTTGACGATAGACCCAGGGGTATAAACTCCTTCTATTGCTCGATTAAGAAGTGGCTTTGAGGAGCTTTTCAGATAATTGTTTATAGTTGCCTTATCTACTCCTTCAGAGATAATCTCTCCGTTGTATTCTGGATAACTAGTCATAGCATAAAGCTCACCAGTATAGATGTCTATAACGATACCAGTACCACCGACATAACCAGAGCGCTCAGCCAAGCTCTTTATACCACTATAAAGAGCTTCTTGAATACGACTATCTATAGAGAGGTATAAGTTCTCCCCTCTAACAGGAAACTCTACAGCTCCTTCAGAAACAATATTGCCAGCGACATCACTCTCGACAAGTTTTTTACCGTTTTTCCCTGAGAGCATCAGATCAAACTCTTTCTCTACACCATCTTTACCAATAGTTTTTTCTTGCCAAAACTTACCTTTCTCATCTTTGGCTGGATAAGAAACATAGCCCAAAAGAGAGGCAAAACCATGAGCATCAGTATAAGAGCGTCTGGTTATTTGATTTTGCTCATCTCTACGATTCCAAACAAGCTCTGTTCCATATCTATCATAGATAACTCCTCGATCAGCAAACAAAGGTAGAGCGTCAAAACTATTTTGTTCACTTTTTTGAGTATAAAAATCAGACTTTATGATTTGTATATAAGAGAGTCGAAATGCAAAAGCAATAGCTACTACAAAGATAGTAACGGAGAGAGCTGACAGTGCCTTTTTGCTTATTGGTTTTTCTATCTGACCTTCAAACTGTTGCCGATCAAAAGACGGCAAGTTGTGGACATCCATGATTATTTCATCTGGATTGAGTTCATCTACTTTTATTTTTTTATTTCTTCGCCAAACCATTATTTTGTAACAACCTAGTATTTTTAATAATCAAAAAATAAACTATGAGCCCTACCAAAACCAAAAGTGTAGTCTTTAGATTTCCCAAGTTAAAATTTTCAGATGGAGCATACCAAACGTCAGAGAAGATAGCTGGCAACAAAACCAAAGGCTTGTGCTGGATTGTCAAAATAGCCCAAATATACAAAATACCTTGTACCCAAAAAGGTAAAAATAGTGCTGAAACAAATATAATAGCGACAAAGCCTAAACTACGGATCATCAGAGGTATTTTAGCACAGTAATGCCCTATAAAAATGACCTAAAAATCAACCTCAAAATAGCCAAAAGAAGCAAAATCAAAACTGTATAAAACATCCAAACACTCAAAAAAAGTGTTGCCAAGCCAATAAATAATATGAGCTTTGCATAATCAGCAGGATTATCTAGCTTTTTTGCCTCCGATGCTTGAGGTTCATTTTGAGGTATAGGGTTTGGGGCTTGAGGTGGAGCGAGGAAGTCTTTGAGTTTGTCAGTTGCTTCTTGGGTCAAGACTATTCCGAGCTTTACCTTTAAGCTATCTCTGGTTGCAACAAATATTTGAGCTTGTTTTATCCGAAACTCTTCGATGCTTTTGTATATAGGGACAAATATTTCTTTGAGCTTGGCTTCTCCTTTATCTAAAGCATTTTGTTTAACTTCTACTTCAGTCTCTACAGTTACCGGCTCTTGTGCTGATATTTTTGTAAAATCAAAGATTGTTAAAATAAATATCAAAACCAAAAACCTTTTCATAAAATTATTTTAGAGTAAATGATGCCTTAACTGTTACTGTCACCTGTTTTTCTATTTTAGAAGTATCATAAAAACCATAATCAGAAACGTCTGTTGAGTTGCGAGACTGGACTTGCACTACTCCACTTGTTGCTGATTTGAGGGAACCCACCTTCTTGCCAGAGTTCTTTGCCAACTCTCCAGCTCTAGCTTTTGCATCAGCGATAGCATCAGAGAGAAGCGCTATGCGAGTCTCTGGTAGTTTTGAATAATAAAATTCTAGAGAAGTACTAGAGTACAAAACGCCTTTATTTATAAGTTCTCCAGCTTTTTGAGATAAGCTTTGTAGTTTGTAAACATCAGCAGACTGAACTTCAATACTTTGAGTTAGAGTATATTGTTTTTCAGCCTCTACGTTTTGGTTGTAAACTTCCATCATAAAAACCGGCGCTACAGTTATACTTGTCTCCTCTACTGCATTTTGTTTTAGAAAATCTTTTACGACTACCAAATCTTTTGATATTTGATCATAGCCGGATTTTAGAGAGTTTTGTCTAACAGTCCTACTGATCTGACTTACCCACTTACCTTGATCGGCAGTGACTTCCATCTTGGCAGAGCCAGTGACAGAGACGACGTCATTTAAAGATCTTAAGCGAAATACAGTAAACGCTCCAACGAGTGAAGCTACTAAAAAGCTACCTCCTAAAATAAAGCCTAGTATTATGAGTGGATGATGTTTTTGTTCCATATCCTAAGTATATACCTTATTGGTGGAAATAAAAGAAACCATGCAAGACTGCGATGAAGTTTAAAACTGCATGCGCGAGAGAAATAAGTAGTAAGTTTGGAAAGTATCGATACATGATAGCCAAAGCAAGGCCTGAGAAAAATGCCACTGGAAGCATGAGCTGTGCCATAGGATAAATAGCATGAAGTATGGTAAACAAAACAGCGTTGGCCCCTATCACTACCCACCACTTTTGAGACAACTCTCGAAGCTTTGGAAAGAGAAAACCTCGATAAGCTATCTCTTGAAGCAGTGACACTGGCAAAAAAAGAAATAAGAAGTGTGCATGTTGCCACCAAACGATGTTTGGATTTATCGCCAAAACATCAGAGAGTCTAACGAACACAAATGCTCCGACCAGAGTAAAGAATAGATACGGTATCAGAGAGCGTTTGAAAGAGTTGTTGCGCAAGCCCATAGTTTCGTCGGAAATCTTTTCGTTTTGGATAACTCCATACATAAAGAGCATGGACACACACAAAGCAATCATCCGCCAAGCTACCGGCACAATTCCAAAAACCAAAAGCGCTACCGGTAAAATAAAGATAAAAAATATTTGGTACAGTACGAGTTCTTTGTCTTGTTTCATAAAGCTTATTTTTTCATATAGTTTTGTTTCTGTACAGACGAGAGTCGCTCTATGGCATAACGCAAAGTTGTGCGTGGTAGCTTTGTAGCAAATCTATCTAGAAACTTGGTCAGAGCTTTTTCATCTTTTTTGCCCACCTCACGAAGCATCCAACCGACAGCCTTGTGCATCAAGTCCTCTTTGTCATCTAGCAACATCTCAGCAAATGCAAAAATGTCTTGGAAATCCTTTTGTTTTATAAAATAGTGAGTAGTGATAACTGCTATCCGCCTATCCCAAAGACTTTTGCTTTTGACGAGCTTGTACAAAATGCTTCTATCTTTATCAAAAAGATAATCCCCTAATATATATGAGGCACTAGTATCGACCAAGTCCCAATTGTTTATTTGTTTTTTGTTTTTGAGATAAAAGTTTGCTACTTTTTTCTTTTGATTAACATCGCCTTTTTCATATTTGGCTACCAGTATTTCGAGAGCTACAAAACGTTCTTCATGAATCTTTGAATCAAGTAAACTTTTAACTTCTTTAAAATCCAAATCTTTGTATTTAAGAGCTACTTCTCTAGCATCCGGGTTGCTGACACCAATGAACTGATCTCCCTCACCATACTGCCCTTTACCAGTCTTAAAAAACCAAGCATTAGTCTTTGCCCTTTCTTTGCTCGCCAAACGACGAAGCTCTTTTTGGATATCCTTATAGGTCATTATGAAACCAGTTTATCACCAAAATCCTTTTGTAGCTTTTCAAGTTTAGGATCAATAACTAACATACAATAAGGCTGATTGGAGTGGGCAAAATAATAATCCCGATGATATTCTTCAGCCGGATAAAACTCAGTCGCTCTTACAACTTCGGTAACTATTTTGTCAGAAAACTTTTTCTGGGCTTCTTTGAGAGCTTCGTGGAAAGCAATCTCTTGTTGACTGTTTGTAAAGAAAATAGCACTTCGGTATTGAGTCCCGACATCGTTACCCTGTCTATTTAAAGTTGTCGGATTGTGAGTCGCAAAAAATATCTCAAGTAAATCTGTCAAAGACAAAACTCTTTCGTCATAAACTACTTTCACAGCTTCAGCATGTCCTGTCTCACCGGTGCATATTTGCTCATAGCTAGGGTTCACCACAGTACCTCCGATATATCCAGGTATGACCTCAGAAACACCCCGAAGGCTCTTGAAAACTGCCTCAGTACACCAAAAGCATCCTCCGGCTAAATATATAGTTTGCATAATTTAAACCAGCTCCTTGTTTCTTCTGTAGAGACTAAATATTCCTAGAAATACAAGCGCATAAACTATATGATCATCAAGTACAGGATTGTTCTCTGGAGGCAAAACCGCTAGATACATAAGCACCACCATCAAAAACCCAGCAACACTTCCCCATTTTACAAATTTATTGAAAAGCATTGAAAGTCCCACAAACAAAAGTCCAGCCATAAAGACAATGTCGACAAAATTATTTCCGGCTAAAGATTTGAAAAAGTCAGCAAAAGGTCCCTTGGTAGCAAAAGTCAAAAATCCATAAGTTGGCGAACCACCATTTATCCAAGCGTTGGCTGATGTCGTTGCAAAACCAAGTCCAAAGGTTTTGTCAGCAAAAGCCCAAAGAAAGATAAACCCGAGTGAAATACGCAAAAGAGCAGTGATTGTTTTATTCATAAAAAATAAATTTATTCTACTATGGTTATAGTGTACTCCTACTTTAGCAAACAATCTAGTAACGAGCCTTGATACTTAGAAATGTAGCGAGTATAGAAAGCGCTGTGGCTACTATTGAGAGCATTTTTGCAAAGTCATTACTTATGATTGAGAGCATTTTCTTTGGAGCGTACCAGGATCGGAGTTTGCCATAGCCCTTGTTTGAGATTTGAAATTCAACCAAATTCCCAGTGATTGTCTTGATGACAAAGCCATCCTCTGCCATCAAATCTACAGCATGAAGAATCTGTGGCTGACTTGGTGAACGTTCTTTGGTGTAGTTTTTATAATAACTGCCAACCAAATAAAATAGTTTAGTAACACTGACTCTGCCTTTTTCGGATCTAAGCAAGATAAGAATGATATTTGATAGTGTCATGGTAGTACTCTTTGTGTGCACACCAACTACTATAAAACAGTATACACTTCCTATTATACTATACTTACTTACAAAAGCAATACCAACTAAAAGCCCCTACTCTAGGGGCTTTTAGTTATTTTACTTTTACCTTTTTTGGTTTCTTTGTTTCTTTTTTTCTACTTTCGTTTCCTTTGGCCATAAAATGTTTTTATTAATTCTTTTACAGTTACAATTGTACCAACAAAATCTTTTTAAAGATATATGTTATAGTGGATTTATTATGGCAAAATTTGCAAAAAAGAGATTTTACAAAACTCCAAAAGGGCCAAAACCTCTATCTAAACAAAAGCCCAAAGACGTCTCAACCCTAGCTCCCGGGCTAGAGCGTCTTGAGCGTGCTATCGCCCATATGGGACTTGCCTCTCGTCGCGAAGCCAAGGCACTGATCTCCTCTGGTGAAGTCAAAGTAAACGGCAAAACAGTCAGAGAAACAGGTTTTGGTATAGATCCACAAAAAGATGTCATAACTCTTTCTGACAAAAACATTGTAAACAAAGAAGCTATACTAGTGTACAAACCTCGTGGTATCGAAACTACCAAAACCTCCTCAGAGAGCAAAGACATTCATGATCGCTTGCCTACTCTGTCTCACTTGGCTCCTATCGGCAGACTTGATAAAGATTCAGAAGGTTTGATAATCCTATCAAATGACGGTTCTCTAGCGAGAAGTCTGACCAAAGAAAATTCAACTATCGAAAAAGAGTATTTGGTTTTTGTTAGAGAGCAAGTAGAACCAAGCGCTCTCCAAAAAATGGAACAAGGTATAGTGCTCGACAAGATAAAGACCCGCCCAGCCAAAACCAAAAAAGTTTCCAAAAACTCTTTTACTATCGTGCTGACCGAGGGACGCAAACACCAAATCCGTCGGATGTGTGATGCTTGTCACCTGACTATCGAGAGCTTGATTCGTATACGTATAGGACAACTAAAGATAGGATCTATGAAGCCAGGATTTGTCAAAAGGATTAGCGCTAAAGAGATAGAAATACTAAAGAAAAACTAATCAAAAAAGCCCCAGAGTATTCTGAGGCTTTTTTGCAAAACATGCGCCCTGTCAAAGTTACATGTTTGGTGTAGAACTAGGCATAGATCCAGTAGAACAAGCTTTGCAGTTCTTCTTGTGAGAGAAGAGTTCCACAAGAGCAGATAGACCAACTAGCACATAGATGATCTTTGAGATAGGTGCTGACATGCCTCCGAAGATAGCCCCAACATCCCAACCAAAAAGACCAACAAGTAGCCAGTTAAGTCCACCGATGATTACTAGGATCCAAGTAAGTTTGTGTAAACCTTTCATATGAAATATTTTATTTAAATTAATACGACCTCTTATATTATACTCCTGTTATAAAAATAAAACTGTGCAAAACTAACTATTTATTTTTAACCAAAGCTCTTTGACGCTTTCACCTTTTTCCGCAGAATAAAAAACTATTTTGTGTGGTCCAACTAGAGAGAGGATTTTTTGTTGCGCTGATTTGATTTCAGAGTTTTTGAGGCGATCTACTTTGTTGATAGCTACGACTATATCTTTACCCAGTCTTTCAAGTGAAGATAGGATGTCGAGATCATCTTTTGTTGGCCCTACCTTGGCATCAAGTATCAAGACTATCTTTTGCTCTTTGTCATAAGGATAAGATAGATAGCTCTCTATAAGATTATGCAAAGTATCACGCTTTCCTACTGATCCTCGGACAAAACCATAACCCGGCAAGTCCACAATATAAAATTTGTTGTTAATCAAAAACATATTGATATGCTTTGTCGCCCCTGGAGCACTACTTGTTTTGGCTAAGTTTTTGGATTTTGTTAGAGCATTTATGGTACTACTTTTACCAACATTTGAGCGACCGATAAAAGCCACATGCGGAAGCCCGTCGTCAAAAACCCCACTTATACTTGGGCTTCCTTTTTTGAAAACAGCAGATTTTATTTCCATATCTTGATACTACCACAAAAGAAAATGCCCGCCATGATAGCGAGCACCTTCTCGTCTTATTATTTTAGACTGTCAGCAGTCTCTTTGTTCATGAACTTGAACATGTTGCCTCCACAATTAGAACACTTTCCTTTTGCTGAGTAACGATTGTTCTTTTCTTCTACCACGATATCCTTCATAACTTGCATTGTTGGCTTGTTATTTGCATCGCGACATTTCATACATAGAGCTTTTATTTCTGGCATATTTTTGTTTGAGTACTTAAATTATTACTAGTATCTCTCTATTATACCACAGATTTATATTTTTTGGCAAGAGTCTTACTTTTAGCCTTTAAAATAGGCCATTCTACAGCCTCTCCCGCCAGGCGCTCTATCTGGTCAGATTTTCTGAGTCTCACCCCTTTTGGCACAATATCGAAGTGCTTTATTTTGCCAAGCTCTTGGTCGATACCCCACAAATCCTGATCCTCAAGTTCCCAACCCTGACCAAACTTGCTCAGATCCAAAACCTCAGAATACTTCCTCAAAGTCTTTTGTCCGTCATTTGTAGTGTATTCGTGGAAATAAGACATCACTAGTTCTCTTAGACTTTGATACACCGGATCTCTGTATCTCAGAACACTGTGATTGGTCTTGGATATTGCTCCCCAAAACTCTCCTTTTTTAAATGGAGCAATAACATGCTCAAAGTCGTTCGGCGTAGTTTGCAGATGAAGAATAAATGGTTTGTAACCATGTAGAGAAAGTACATAGGCCGCCAAGATAGCTCCTTCCAAACAGTGCGCGCTATTTTCTCTCAAAACTCGTATCGGACTTTTGGCTGTCGGACCATTTATTTCGTGATTAAAAGGGATGCTATTTATAAAGTCTTGAAGCTTCTCAGGCGTGTTTAACTTTTTGAGCAAAGCTATTTCTTTTTTATTGAAACTTAACATGATTTTATTTTACTATCTAAAGTATCTTTATAGAAACACTGATATCATCTCCTTCCATAACTGCCTCTGCTTTACGGACATTGTTTTTTATACAAAGAAGATAGCTTTTGGAGAGTTTATGTGGAAACAAAGAAGTATTCCAAATTGTCTTACCTAGTTTTGCTTGTATTTTTACAAAGCCTTTGGGAAAATCTTTTTTTATTTTTTCAGAGAGACTTTTCTCTAGGGTCACAAAATGCCAACCCCCAAGACCAGGATAGAGCCAAACCTTTGCCTTTATTTTAAACTCCTTTTTCATTGTTTACTTCTTGTCCCACAACATCCACTACTTTTTTTGTAGCCACGGTTGCACCTTTGCCTACTGCTTTGATTATCTTTTTGACTACAGAAAATATCGCCAAACTAACAAACAAAGAGATCCAAAACAGTACCTTGAAAAATCCCCAAGTAAAGCCCAGCACATCCGTATAGCCTATCAAGAAAAACAGCACAACTACCAGAGCGCCGATAATTATCGGAATAACAAAAAGCCCCCAAAGCACACCTCTTATCTCCTCCCCAGCCAAAGCGCTTGGGTTTTCCCTAGCTTCTTTTATGGTTTTTCTAATTTTTAATATTTTAAACGGGTTCATAGAAATGATTATAACACTTCAAATATCTTGTTGGGGCGAGTACCTCCGGAAGCCATTTTTACACTTTTGCCAAAATACTTTGAAAGTAAGTAGGTCACGACTTTGTTGGCATGGCCGTTTTGGGCGCTAGCTTTGACAAACACTCGATAATTTTCCTCATCTATCTTTTCTATCCTATCTTCCCCGCTCTCAGGAAATACTTTTACTTTTATCAACATTTCAATAAGTCTATTTTAGGTTAAATAGATATAACTAATTGCTACTTTTTTGTAACCATTTATAAAGCCTCCCTGTTAAAAGTAGTACTAAAACACCTATAAACATCAAAACTGAAGGATGGTTGTCAAAGTAATTAATCTTAGAAATAATCCCTCCAAAGCCATTCATAATAGTAGCAACACTAAAAATGATTAGAAAGGCAAAAAGTAATGGGTACCTCTTTAGAACTGGTTCAGTATATCTACTAGCACCATCGTGTACGCCTTTTATTATTTTTTCTGCTTGTTGTATTGGATCTTTTTTATACATATTTAAATTATACTATAACCTTTTATATCCCTTATTCGAGCGAATTAGAGACGTGTTTTGCGACACTAGGTATATCTGGAGCTAAACGATAAAAAACTTGTAAACTCCTTTGTTCTTTAGTGACAACATCTACTGCATAAAGCATGGCTAGATGTTTTGATGTAGCTTTAAATGAAAGCTTTATCTTCCCTGAGATATCTGTTACAGTGGCTTCTTTCTTTGATTTCAAATATTTAATAATCTCTAACCTTCTTTTGTTAGCTAACACTTTTAAAATTCTTTCAATTTCTTTTTCCTTCATATATTTATAATTATACAACTATATCCCTTATTCGCTCGAATAAGGGATATATAAGTCTATCTAAATGATTATATTAGTATCTATTATTTAAATATGTAATAGTTATTTGCACTACTGTCGCAAATGAGACCCACAGAACATAAGGAATCTGCATCCATGTTATCCACTTGGCATAAGGGTATATCGCAATCATCGCCCAAATAAGTGTCCCGAGGACAAGCAATATATCAAGACTAGCCAAAGGAAGGTTTTTGAGTCCAAACTGGATCCAAGTAAAAAGAGCATTGAAAACAATGTTGAGCAAAAATGGCAACAAAACTACAAAAGGCACTTTCTTTTCAAAAAACATTTTGACAACTGATCCAAAAGATATAGCGATCAGTAGATAAAGTACACTCCAGACTGGACCAAAGATCCATGATGGTGGTGCCCACGACGGCTTGATGAGTTCACTATAGTTGGTGTAATTGTTCATAGTAGAAGTATAACACCAAAGAGTAAGCTATATTTATGTGCGATATTTCTTCCAGTTGATGTTGAGAGAGTAAGCAACAAAACCAAGTATTCCCGCAATCACAAAAGAAAGTCCTGGATGACGCGCTACAAAAAATGTAGCAATCAGTGGCCCCAACACCATCGAAAGAGACATAAGTGAAGAAGAAATCCCGATATACTCTCCCCGCTTTTCTGGAGAAGCACTAGCTATCAGTCCGCCATAAATAGCCCTGAGAGTTCCTTGACTAAGAGTCGTAGCGACAAGTCCGACGATCAAAGCCAAGCCAAAAGGTACAGCCTGAAGTATCATCCCTACACCAAAGACAACAAACATGATCTGACCAATAGCCCTAGGAGTACCAAGTTTAAACCAAACTTTTCTAAGCAAAACAAGCTGGTTGATCAAGATCAGGATTCCTATACCTCCAAACATCAAGCCGATAGTAGAAGCATTCATACCAAAAGCATTTGCAAGATAAAGCGAGAAGCTACTTTGTTGAAGTGAAAGCGCAATACCAAAGATAAACCATGTCGCAAATATTTTGCGCATCTCAGGAAGAGCCAATCCATCACGGATAGGAATAAAAGGATTGTATGAAATCTTTTTGTCAGCTTGTTTTGTTTTGTGTGTTTCTGGAAGGAAAAAGAACGCAAAGATAGCGTTCAGTGTCGCCAATATCCCAACAAAATAAAACGGTGCGGTGGTACTAATATGCGAGAGCGCTCCACCTATCGCTGGACCCACGATAAATCCTATACCAAAGAGCGCTCCAAAGAGACCCATATTGACCGTGCGCTCTTTATCAGTCTTGGCGATATCAGCGAGCGCGCTTTGGGCACTGGTGATGTTCCCCGCAGCAAGTCCATCTATGATTCGCCCCAGGAAAAGCAAACCGATGCTTTTAGCTGAAGCAAAGACGAGCCAGCCTATGGCACTACTAGCAATACTGATCACAAGTATCGGACGCCGACCGATGCGATCAGAGAGCGATCCGAGAAGTGGTGCCGAAAGAAACGAAAGCAGTGCGTATATAGCAAAAAGTATAGTCACTACGGTATCAGAGACTCCAAAGCCTTGGACATAAAAAGGCAGTACTGGGATGATAATCCCAAGACCGATGACGTCTATAAAGATAGTAGTGAGAAGTAAAATCTTTGTTTTCATGAATGCTCAGTATAACAGAAGCTCAAATACTTACTACCTGATCAAAACCACTTAACTTTGACAAAATATGAATACTAGGTTATTATCATGGCAAAACAAAATCAAAACCTATGTTCCTGACAAAAAGCAACGTAACTGAAGTGCCAGCTGAAATGCTGGAAGTAGCTGAACAACAGCTTAATAAATGGCTTAAAGCCAAAGCCCGTCCAGACATTTTGAAAAGTGTCATCTCTGGCATCAGCCAGCATATCAAGCAAAGTGACGGCTTCAAAAAAAGAACCTCGTTTCATTTGCGGCTCGACCAGCACCCACCAAGGTGGCTCAAAGAGATCTTTATCAGAGAGCACTTTGATTACCATATTCTGGGAGCAGCAAAAGAGATCATTATTGATTTCAATGAGCTAACTGTATCTTCAAGGAGCTTTCCAGAAAACTTCACCACTATCTATGATAGAGTGAGGCAAGGATCGCCCGCATAAAAATATTTTGATTCTGCTTTTCTCTTATCACAGCCATTCGCTACAAAACGACCCCTGTTTCTACAGGGGTTTATTTTTTATCTAATTTTTATTTCTTTTCCCAAAAAAGTTCCGTACTTTTCCAGCATTCCTCTACCCTCTTTAGTTGTTGGCCATGAAAAATAAACTGCATCTACAGTAGCAGATACATTTGCCAAAACCTTCTCTACCACCTTTTTGGCCAAGCCTTTGCCTCGATGCTCTGGCACAGTGATCACAGAGACCAGATAAACTGCATCATAAACTTCTCTTGACTCTGTCTTTTCAAACAATTCTTTTTCAGTTATTTGTTTCTGCAAAAACTTCTCTGCCAGCTCTCTTTGTGTCGGCATCACTACTGCCCAAGATATCGGCTCACCAGCTTCGTCAAACTCTGTCTCCAACCAACCACTACAAAGACTTTCCAGCTTGTGTGCAGTTTCAAGTGTGATAGGCATTTGATCCGGATCACTCTCCGTTCCAAATACCTCCTCCGCTATCGCCATTTCCTTTTTAAATATTTCATCTCGTATCATATTGGTTTTTTTATTTAATACTCAAAGAAAAAAGTTAGTTGCTTATATATTTCCTAGGATCAACAAATATAGTTTCCCCTTTTGCCCTTTTAACTAATTTAAGCTTAACAACATCTCCGTCTTTTTCTGGGTAAAAAAACAACTTATTAGACTTATTAACAACTATTTTTACAAGCAAAATCTCTTTTCTAGAAAATTTAAGAACCAAAGGGTTAAACGAAAGCAGATTGTTAAGTTCTTCGGTTGTATCACCTATTGATCTACCTATTTCTTTATTAATAAGTCTTATCATAGAATCAAGATCCAGGCTACCATTTCTTCCTTCATAATTCAAATCAAAAAATGTTTTACCCTGCCTTGTATAAAGCGCATTTTTATTTAAATCAACAAGTTCTGGCTTCTCTACAAAACCAACAATTATAATACCGCCATCTGTGTTCAACATCCCAACAATGGTTCTAGCTAAAGAACTTAAAACAATTTTCTTAAGACTTTCAATATCATTAGACCCGCCAGATTGTAAGGGTGTCTTAAAGCTCGATTTCCACTCAATGTTTTCATCTTCTTGATTAATATACTTAATAATTTCCAACCAATCGTCTACTAAATCTTCTCTATTAACTATGTCATGTATACTTCCAATCCATAAATATAATTCTCTAATAGCAACTTTAACTTTCCAGTTTTCATTTTCAGAAGAATTAAGTATGTTAAGAATTGATAAAAGTTTTGTAGATTGTATATATATCTTATTAGACCATTCTCTTTTATTTTCATTATCTAGATTAAAAGCAGAAAGCCTATTTAAAGCATATTCATGTATAACAGTAGTTATTGAATTTATATTCTTGATCTTTTGTAAAATTAGCTGAGTAAAAGTGTCTTTCCCTAACCCAAATCCATCAACTATCTGAGCAATAAAAAAGTAAGTATTTTGTTCGTTTGTGTCTACAATGTTTTCAATATACTTTCTAAAGTTTATGTTTCCTTCGAAAACCGATATATACTCTTTAGTGTTTATTGCCCATTTATGCAAAGCCCTATCTATTATCTGTAAGACCCTTAGAACATCAAATTCTTTTTTTTCTAAAATGAAAAGCTTATTCTTTAATGTAAACCTTAAACTAATACCTAAAAATAGTAAACCCGAAAAAGGTCTAGCGAGCTTAAGATTTTTATATAGAAAATCAGCATCAATTCTTATAGGATACTTATCTTTATAGTTACTATATTTTGCATTAAAAACTGTCTCTTCAAGAAAAAAGCAAAGGTCTTCAATTTTTCTGTTATCAATATTAGATATTAACTCTTGTAATTTTGTTAAAGTTATAGCCCTAATTTCAAACAAGTCATCTAAAGACAAGTGTTCTATTAAAAAAACGGATGGTAAATAAGCTAAATACATACAAATTTGTATCAAACTTCTTTTATCAGGATTAGTATTTAAATTTTCATCTAAGAAATTATCGACTAAATCTTTAATAAAAAATGGATTACTAAAACATACATCTATTATTCTTATATAAAGCTTATCCTTTATAATTTCATCTATATCTTTAATCTTAGCTTTTTCAAAAAAACTTGAAACATAACATGCTTGCCTAAAAAAGTCTTTAGATTTTTCACACTTACTAATATCATCAATAATGCCATTTAAGTTTAAAGGGCTAGTATTAAAAGATAATTCTGGCAATCGACCCCAATTTTTTTCATTAAGTTTTTTAGCCATAAATATATATTAACTATCCCACATTTTAAGGTTTTTACAATCAAATAACTTTTTCTGAGCTATTTTCTCCAACAAGAACTAAAGTCTCCATCAAAAAAATACTTTGCTGGATAAAGGAATGATTTATATTCTTTATTAAAATTAATATTTATCATTTGTTTAACTTATCAATATATTATCGTAAACTTTTTTCAGGTATATACAATAAACACATTACCTGTACAATTAAAAAGTTTTATACAATTTAGTTGTGGATAACTTGCTTTAACTTTCGGTATTTATTCGGTTATAATGTAATTGTAGCGCAGTCAAAAAATAAAGCAAATATGTCAAATCTTACAAAAAAACAAAAAGAGGTTTTTGATTTTATACAATCTTACATAAACCAAAACGGCATTTCTCCTACCATTGAAGAGATAAGGAAAGGTCTCAAACTAAGAGCTGTTTCAACAGTCCATGAACATGTAAACTCCTTAAGAAAAAAAGGTTACCTACCAAAGTCTGATAGTTCAGTAAGAAATTTAAAACCTAAAAAAGAAATAAGATCTGTAGTAGAAATACCAATACTAGGTAGTATAAAAGCCGGTTACCCCCTAGAGGCCATCGAAGAAAGATATGGGTCAGTATCTGTAGTAAATCCACAAATCAAATCTTCTGAAGGCTACTATGCTTTACGTGTTGTAGGAGATTCTATGATTAATGATGGTATCTTTGATGGGGATATAGTAATAATCAAAAAACAAAGTGTGGCTGAAAATGGTCAGACAGTAGTTGCTATTATTGACGACAACGAAGCAACATTAAAAAGGCTTTATCGTAAAGGTAATGGATACAATCTAGAAGCTAGAAACCCAAATATGCCTACTCTTTTTAGGACTGATGTAGAGATAAGAGGTGTAGTTGTTCAGGTAATAAGTACACTAAACAGTGAACCTCAAAAAGATTCCCAAAAGAAAAGTAAACATGGCTTTAATACGATAGACCTTTTTGCTGGAGTTGGCGGTATACGTATAGGCTTTGAAAATGCTGGCTTCAAAACTGTTTTTGCTAATGATTTTGAACAGAAATGTAAAGACACTTATGATATAAACTTCAAAGATTCAAAACTTATAGTTGAAGATATAAGGAAAATTGGGGTGGATGATTTACCAAAATTTGATTTTCTTTTGGCAGGTTTTCCGTGTCAGGCATTTTCTATTGCTGGATATAGACAAGGTTTCAACGACGAAAAAGGTAGAGGTAACTTGTTTTTTGATATTGCTAGAATTTTAGACAAAAGACGGCCAGAAGGTTTTCTACTAGAGAACGTAAAAAATTTAAAAAGCCACGATGGGGGTAAAACATTTAAAATAATACAAAAAACACTCGAAGACCTTGGTTACCATATAAAATACAAAGTTCTCAACACTATGGAATACGGCAATGTACCCCAAAACCGAGAACGTATATATATTGTTGGCTTTAAAAACAAAAACTATATAGACAAGTTTGAATTCCCTACCCCTGTAAAATTAACAACAAAAATAACAGACCTTCTGGAAAAAAACGTTCCAGAGAAATATTACTATAATGGAAAACCTTTATTTGAAAAACTTAAAAAAGATATAAAGGAAGAAGGAAAAGTTTATCAATGGCGCAGACAATACGTTCGAGAAAATAAAAGTGGTGTTTGCCCTACTCTAACTGCCAACATGGGGACAGGTGGGCACAATGTTCCTCTTATTAAAGACAAAAAAGGTATTCGCAAACTAACACCCATAGAGTGTTTTAGAATCCAAGGTTTTCCAGAAAGCTATATATTGCCAAATATATCTGACTCAGCTTTATATAAGCAAGCAGGAAATTCTGTTAGTGTCCCAGTAATAGAATCTGTTGCAAAACAAATGATGAAAGCGATGGAATAGTTACCAGACTTTTACATTTTTTGCTAATGGTTTAAGTTTTTTCGCTATAATTATATCTTTCATTATACTAAACCTTGGTCTTCTACTTTCACCTTGCTGATCTTTCATTGTTTGACCTTTATTAACTTTTTTAGAATAAATCAGCTTGTTATCTATCAAGTAGACATTGAATGTTCCATCTAGTTTACCTCCATTATAAAAGTCTAAAAAATACAAATCGTCCCACTCAGTTCTTGGTCCAAAAGAAGTAAGGTCTTCTTCTATACTACTAGCCTTAACCTGTTCCCTTCTATTGTTTTTTAAATTAATAGTATCAAAAGAAACACTTCCAACCCCTTTGATCTTTTTCTGAAATCTTACGGACTTAGAAAACACACAGAACATGCCTTCAGAAATAACTTCTGGGATATTTACTTTTCTACCATATTTTTCTAATCCTTTATTTAATTCTCTCCATAAATCAAACAATCTCTTGAACTCTTTTCCATCTGTTTTGTCTAAATAAGCTACTTCAATCTCTAACTTATTACCTTTTAAATTTAAGACCTCTTTTGTCAGTTTCATATTAAAGAACTATCCCACATTTTAGGGGTTTTTACAAACAAAAACGCCGGGATTATCCGGCGTTGTTTTTTCTTGATTTTTCCTTCTTTTTGAAACTTCTTATTTTTGCATAATTGGGACGGGGTGGCTCTGGCGCCCTACTCATAAAAGAAATGATATCATTGCGAAATGTATTAAAATCTTTTGACTGAGTCGTTTTGATATACACATTTGAACTTGCATACCGCCAGTTGGGTCCATTGTCCCTGACATGGTCAGTTGGGTTTACAAACCAATCATTGAAATCTTCCTCGCTAAAGACAAGAATACAAACTTTCTTTTTAAAGAGTATATCAATGCGAGAACTTGGAGGATTACCTTCTTTGCCATAATCAATATGCATTTCCAGCTTCATTCGCAAGTATTTATCTGGCTCTGTATTGCTCGAACAGACAAAGTCTGAAATATAGGTATTTCGTGACCCTGCTATAGATTTTGGATCATACAAGAAAAAATAAAAGTCATCTGAAATATAAGCTCCTATCATAGTACAATAGTTTTTGAGACTATAACACAAAAACCACCCTTTGTTAGAAAAAATCCAAAAAAACAAAAAAGCGGTTTTGGCTATGACCAAAACCGCTTTGTTTTACAGGAAAATTCTTACTCATCTTCCAAATCTTCCTCCTTTACTTTCTCAAAATATTGCTCCGGATTAGTTCTGAGCATTTCCTGCAGATCTTCAATAGACTCAATGTTCAAAATATTAACAAACATAACAAAAAGTTTTGTTTAACAAAATGGGTTATTTCGAATTACATTATAGCACCAACATCTTAAAAAGTCAATAGTTTGGCAAACTCACCATAAATCCTAAAAACCAAATAAAAAGCCCTTGCATTACTGCAAGAGCTTTTAAGTTAAGTGCCGTAAGTCCAGATCTTTCTTTGTTTTTCACCAAAGCCACGCTTTGGTTTACCTTGTTTTAGACGCAGAAGATTGTACTTTCTGGTATTCTCTCTTTTGTTATGAAGAAATTCTAAGGTGGACTTCTTTAAGCCGATATCATCCCAACCAACATCCACCCATGGGTGGCCTTTTAAAAGAAAAAATCCTTCACAGTACCAATAGTGCTGGTATGATTCGGTTGTCATAACCTTAAGCAATCTGCCGCAAACAGAACAAGACGGACGATGAGTGGCCCTGTCCTCCAGGACATCGGCCCAAGTCTCAAGACGCTCAAAGTATTTTTCAGTTCGGCGAATTTCCGGACCATAATATACGAAGCGGTTTGACTCAAGAAGCCCTACATGCCCCCTATCCCAACCTACACGAGTGGTGCCAAGAGCTTTATCAAAAGAATTCCAAATGATCCCGCGAAGTCCAAAACCTGGGAAAAATTTAGTAAACCCTTCTTCCATACCCGGCTGTGGGTGTTCATAAGGTGCTTTTGCGTCGAGCTGTTGTAATAAACTCCTTGTCTCTTTTTTGTTAACCGGTTCCCATTTCTTTTTTAACATGGCACTCTCATGATGAGAATAATCTTCCAGTGTAAAAATAACCCCTTTCGGCATTTCTCACAATTTAATAATGAACAATACGAAATATCGTCCGTATACTAACAAAAGATTGCCTAAAATAACAGCTATTGACAAAATACTAGCTATATGCTACACTGTACTTAGAACAGTTGTTTAACCCTCAAACCAAAAATTATGCAAACAGTAATCTTATTTATTTTTGCAAAATTATTTTTGGTAGCTAAGCATCCTGCTGAACCCCCGCCACACTGGCAGGAGTATCAGTACAAGATAGTATACCCCCCGGCGAATACAACTAGATGGGAAAGTACTTCACCCATCAAAAAAGCCGGTTGTATTTATCGTTTTGTAAAAAACTCCATCGGGCAACCATCAGGGAAAAAATGGTTTCCCAAAAGGTGGAACTTCAGACCGCCCATGGAACCAACTTAGGTAGCTACCAAAAAATTACCCCCAACACAAGACAGAGTGTTGGGGGTTATTTATTTTTATAATCTTTTCAATGTCTCTTCTTTGTCCAAGATACTTGCTATCTCAAATGGGTCTGGGGACTTTTCTCGTCCTGAGAGAGCGACCCGCATAGGCCACAAGACCGCACCTCTACCCTCTTGATCGGCATAAGACCAAACTGCATTTTTTATACTTTCATAATCCCACGCTTCTAAAGGTTCCAAGAGTAACTTTATCGCTTTCAAATACTCACGAGCTTTGTCCAAACTTGAATCTTTCCAAGCTAGTATCTTGTCGTCTACTTTTGGCGCTTTGAAGAAATAATCAAATTCTCCAACAGTAGAGCCATCAGCACGCCCAAAAAATGTTTGCATATCAGAGAACTTGACCATACGTTCACGAAGAAGTGGTTCTATTTTTTTCAAAATCTCATGATGCGATGGTTCGTTTTGAATGATACTTCCAAAGAGCCCATGGTGAGCATAAGACCAAAACTCTTCTTGAGAGAGCTTCTTGATATATTCTCTATTGAACCAAGCGAGTTTATCTTCACCAAAGACTGCTCCGGACTTTTGAACTTTGTCTAAGTCAAATATCTTTTCTAATTCTTCTCGAGAAAATATTTCTTGCTCAGTTCCAGGATTCCATCCACACAAACAAATAGCGTTTAAAAGAGCTTCCGGTAAATAACCCATGGATAAGTATTCAACCACAGGTATTGCTCCTTTTCTTTTGGACATTTTAGTTTTGTCAGGTGCCAAAACAAGAGGCAAATGAGCGTACTTTGGAATCTCAAACCCTAGAGCTTCATGAATCAATATCTGTCTTGGAGTGTTGGCAATGTGCTCTTCAGCTCTTATGACATGATTGACACCTTCATCGTGATCATCTACTACCACAGCCAAATGAAAAAGTGGTTCATCTATGTTTTTAGCGATAACAAAATCTCCAAGATCGGTAGTGTCGGTAGATATAGGTCCACGTATCAAATCATTAAAAGTCACAACCTTTCCTGGGTTGCGAAAACGAATAATATCTTTGATTGTGCCACTTCCGTCTTTGGCTTCTTCACGCGAAATGTAGGCTTTGTCTTCGGCGATAAGCTTTTGAAGGACTTCTTTGTGGCGATTTAGATTTTCAGACTGAATATATTTTTCATCGTAAGAAATGCCGATCTTTTCAAAAACACTAAATATCTCTTGTGTGTATTCATCCTTTGAGCGTTCCTTGTCAGTGTCTTCAATACGCAAAATAAACTTGCCCCCATGACGCTTAGCAAAAAGATAAGCAAAAAAGGCAGTTCGATAGCTCCCTGCATGCATGTGACCTGTCGGACTTGGGGCAAAGCGAGTGACAACTTTTTGAGTGTTTTCCATCTCTTCACTTTAGCAAATAAAGGCTTTTTTGACAAAAACAGAAAAAAGTATAAAGTTAAAGAAATTTGTAAAAATGGTAAAAGAGATCCTATCGAATCCATCTTCCTACCTATTATTTCTTTGTTTGATTTTGGGAATCCTTAACCTTATTTTTATTAACCATCATGGAAATTTGCATGGTGCTCATAAAAAACCAAGACATGTTACGATCCGCACTTCTATAGAAACATATCAGAGACTTATCTATATAATCGGGTTAATAATTTTGTTTTTGTTAGCAACTTCATGCATTATAGATCCTGGTGTGGTCAATATTATTGTGGGGCCATACATAGGGATAAGGGTTCTTATTCCATTTTTTGTTTGGTGTGCTGGATATTATCACTACCCAGAAAGGAGAGCGGAATTTATACCGATGATAAAAGGATTGCCCAAAAAGATCGCTCTTTTGATAAAGAAAATTAGAAAAAAGAAATTAAAACAAAGAGTAAGGATTAGAAAAGTTAAAGCCTCGACACTATAAAATCAAAATGTGTCGAGGCTTTTTTTATTTTTCGTGCTCTAGTCCTATCTTGATAGCTTCTATGGCTATTTCTCTGGCAGCATCAGGCTTGAAGAAAGCTTTGGCACGACTAGACATAGTGCTGTACTTTTCTGGATTGCCCAAAAGATTTTCTATTTCATGAGTCAAGACACTAGGAGTCAGGTTGGCCTCTTCTACTACGATACAAGCACCGCTTCTAGCATAGTGATAAGCATTTTTCCTTTGGTGATCGCCATGAGCTAATGCATAAGGAACAAGTATAGAAGGCTTGCCCCAAGCCGAAATCTCAAAGAGAGAGCTTCCGGAGCGACCAATGATGATATCTGCTGACCCACCAAACATCTTGGTTTGAACATCACTTAAAAAGGCAAAAGGTTTGTAGCGGGCTCGGCGAATATCATCACCCATGATCACACCAACATCAGTTTTGACTTCTTCAAAGTTTTTGGGACCTGTTTGGTGAAGTACTTGATATTTTTGTAAAAGATCTGGCAAGATCCTCAAGATAACATCATTTATCACCTTGGCACCTTGGCTACCAGCAAAGATGCCGATAGTTGGTAGCTCGGGATCGAGATCAAAAAACTGATCACCACTTTCTTTGGAAGCGGAGATGATGGATCTGCGCACTGGTTGACCTGTGACTGAGACTTTGGCTGGATCAAAGTAGCTAGCAGCTTCAGAAAAAGAGAGAGCGACCTTTTTGGCAAATTTACCAGACCAAATATTTACTCTACCTGGAACAGTATCTGACTCATGGATTATCACTGGGATGCGCAAAAGTCTCGCAGCAAATAGCACTGGAAAACTAACATAGCCACCCTTACTGATCACAACATCAGGATAAATCCGAAAAATTGTAAACAAAGCTCTGATAACTCCAAAGCCCATCTTAGACATATCCCAAATAGTTCTAAGGGAAGGTTTGACTCTGAGCTTACCAGCAGTGATAGGAACAAACTTTATAAACTGTCTTTCGAGTTCATCTTTGTCATAAATGCCATCTGAGGCAAAATATAGCTTGAGATTGAGCAGTCTCTCTTGGTCAGCAATACGGTTGATCTCCTCTGCAATAGCAAAAAGTGGATATATGTGCCCGCCAGTTCCGCCTCCTGTAAGTAAAATTTTCATCGTTCTTTCATTATACTACAGTCTTTTTGTTGTATCGAGACACGTTTAAAATGATTCCTACTGCCCCCAAAGCGACCATCAAAGCAGTCCCGCCGTGACTTATAAAGACCAGAGGTACACCAGTGAGTGGGAAAAGCCCAACTAGTGAAGTGATGTTTAGAAATGATTGCGCAGTCAAAAGAGTGACCAACCCTACTACCAAATAACGAGAAAATGTATCCGGCGCTCGCAAAGCAATCTTGAATCCTCGAATTGCAAAAAATACATACAAGGTCAGCAAAAGCGTTGTTCCCAAAAACCCAAACTCCTCTCCTATCACCGCAAAGATAGAGTCTCCTTGAGGTTCTGGTAGATAGTTGAATTTTTGTACACTTTGTCCCAATCCTCGGCCAAAGGCTCCGCCGGAGCCAATAGCTATCAAAGATTGTTGGAGTTGATAGGAAGAGCCTCTAGGATCACTAGCGGGATTGATGAAGGTTTTGATACGTTCCATAACATAAGGCCGGACAAAGGCAAGCACAGTGATCGCCCCAAAACCAATAACTCCGATGATTATTATTTTTTTCCAAGAAACTCCAGAAGTAAAGAGCATGCCACAAGCAGAGATGGTGATGAGGATAAGACTTTTGGTATCCGGCTGAAACAAAAGCGAAGAAGCTACAACTGCTAGTATTACAAAAAGAGGAATAATGCGAAACTTGATATCTTCTTGGCGCTTCCGAGTCCAAGCTAGCCAAGCAGAAAAATAAATCACAAAAGCTATTTTGAGTGCTTCTGCTGGTTGAAAAGATATAGGACCTATAGATATCCAGCGCCTTGCTCCACCGTGCTCAAAACCAAGTCCAGGGACAAAAACACAAAGAGTGAGAATGACAGCTCCCAAAAAAATATAAAAAGAATACTTACGCCAAAAAGTATATGGTATCCGCGCAAAGACCCACAAAACCAAAAACCCCAAAATAAATCCTAAAACTATTTGGTTAAAGAGCACTCCATAAAACTTGCTTTCACTTTTGGCGAGTATCCCCAAAGAAGCCGAAACAAAAGACAAAAGCCCGAGACCCGAGATCAGCATAACTATCCAAAAAAAGTATTTATCAAAAGGTTCTTGTTTTTGTATTGAATTTTTAAATATATTCATAACAGCTTAACCAATAAGAGCTACTACTATACCCAAAACAGCGCAAACAACAGAAACCACCCAGTATCTCATCACAACCTTTTCTCGAGGCCAACCAAGAGCATGAAAATGATGGTGCAGTGGTGCAATCTTGAAAACTCGACGCTTTCCAAAGTATTTATAACTTGTGATTTGAATAATATTTGAAGCAGTTGTAGCCACCAAAGGAAAAGCGATAATCGGCAAAACAAAAACAGTATCAGTAATGAATGCCACGACAGTCAAAACAACCAAAAGCCCAAGTATCCCCGTCTCACCCATATAAAACCGAGCTGGTGGAATGTTGAACCAAAGAAAAGCTAGTATCCCTCCAGAAATCACTCCGCAAAGAGCAGCGATATCGACCAAATTCTTGCCATAGGCTATCGCTGCATAAGAAGCAAAGATAATAGCTAGCACCCCGCCAGCTAAACCATCCATACCATCTATGACACTACCTGAGAAAACCGCCACCATAACAACAACAAAAAACGGTATAAATAACCAGCCAAGTGCCATATGCCCAGCAAAAGGTATCGCTACTGAAGTGATGCCGAGCTTAAAATAAAACCAAGCGCCTATCAAAGCTCCGATGACCATAACTGTCAAAATCTTAACCCTGCGATGATTCAAACTCTCTACAACTCCGCGAATCTGAGCCCAATCATCTACTAGACCAACAAAAGCGCCAAGGAGCAAAGAAGCTAACGGTACCAAAGTTTGTCCACGACTCAAAAAGTCTAACTTACTAGATAGATCTGAAGGAAAAGCTTTGGAAATAAACCACATTATAAATATAGAGAGAGTAACAGCAAGCCAAATGATTACCCCTCCCACCCGCGGAGTAGAAGTCTCAGCGATACCGTCATTTACTTTTGCAAAGTCTTTGTTTGTTATTTCAGAATCTTCAGTTCTTTTCTTTTTTCTCCAAAGCTTATGTTTGTACATCAAAGCAGTAAGTCTAGGCGTAAGCAAAATACCTATAGCAAAAGTTAGTGCAGTAGGTAAGAAAATTTTGACAACGTTTAGGATTTGGATGCTTTGCATATTATTCTTCTTGTGACTCTTGTGTTAATAATTTTTTGATTTTTTCTGAGGTTTCAGTGAACTGTGGCAACTCCTCTACCTTG
>JACCDV010183601.1_pt1 | contig 31828 bp, 30 predicted proteins | sample 7446131 | NCBI WGS metagenome assembly JACCDV01 (sample SAMN15323448, study PRJNA562643) | freshwater metagenome | isolation source: river surface water | place: USA:Blue River Watershed | collected 2017-08-17 | reverse complement strand
CGTCCAATCTGACCGCCCACCCATGTCTGCCCTCTCCCTCGCCCCCCGCGCCCTCTACGAAGAAGTGGCTGAACTGCTGCGCCAGCGCATCTTCGCGCGGGAGCTGGAGTCCGGCAGCTGGATCGACGAGCTGCGGATTGCCGAAGAGCTGGGCATCAGCCGCACGCCGCTGCGCGAGGCCCTGAAGGTGCTGGCCGCCGAAGGTCTGGTCACCATGAAAGTGCGCCGCGGCGCCTATGTGACCGAGGTGTCCGAAAAAGACCTGCGGGACGTCTACCACCTGCTGGCCCTGCTGGAGTCTGACGCCGCCCGCGTGGTGGCCGAGCGGGCCAGCGACGCCCAGCTGGCTCAGCTGCAGGCCCAACAGCTGGCCCTGGAAGCAGCCGTGGACGACCGCGACCGGTTTTTCCAGATCAATGAAGCCTTCCACCGCCAGTTGCTCGACATGTCGGACAACAAATGGCGCACCCAGATGGTGGCCGACCTGCGCAAGGTCATGAAGCTCAACCGCCACCACTCGCTGTTCAAGACCGGCCGCATCGAACAATCGCTGACCGAACACCGGGGGATCGTGCAGGCGCTGACCCACCGTCAGCCTGAAGTGGCGGCCCAACGCATGTCGGAGCACTTCACCAACGGGCTTGAAGCGGCGCAGTGAGCCTCTGACGCTCGCCACCCAGACTTGACGCATGTCAAGTCAGTTTTGGCAAATTTGCACGATCATGGAGGCCACTGCAATGTCGGGGCCCGTGGCCCGAACCCCATGCCTTTATCCACTGAATCGCTGCTGCGCCTGGAGCAGGACTTTGAAGCGCTGAACCAGCGCATCGCCCGCCTGGCCACCCACCTGGGCTACGCGCTCGTCAATGAACAATCCATTGAAGACGCCATTCATGCCGTCTCGCACCACATCCGCGCCGAACAGGCGCCAGCCCATGAAATGCACCTCTGGCATGAGTTTCGTGGCCTGCTGGTGCTGCGCTATCAGATGGAAACCCGCAGCATCGAAGCGATTGGTGCACCTCAACTCAAGGCCGTTTTGCAAACTGCTGAAGCACGTCTGGCGCGCACCGGCATTCATCCGGACCATGACGGGGTGCACCTGGACGAGCTCTTCGGTGATGACCCACTGAGCAACACGCCCGGCGCCCGCCCCCCCCGAAAAACTGAAGCCCCTCATGAACGAAGCCCTGCACACCGCCTGGATTGAAAACGTCACCTTCGACGAGCTGCAACTAGGCCAAAGTGCCCAGCTGGTCCGCACCCTGACCCTGCAGGACATCCAGGCCTTTGCCGCCGTCTCGGGCGACACCAACCCCGCCCACCTGGACCCGGAATACGCCAACGACACCCGCTTTCATGGCGTCATTGCCCATGGCATGTGGGGCGGCGCGCTGATTTCGGCGGTGCTCGGCACGCAGTTTCCCGGCCCCGGCACCATCTACCTGCAGCAAGACCTGAAGTTCACCCGGCCTGTCCACATTGGCGACACGCTTCGGGTCAATGTGGTCGTGCATGAAAAGAACGAAGAAAAGCACCACGTCACCCTGCAGTGCGAAATCATCAACCAGCATGGCGAGTCGGTGCTGCACGGACAGGCCCAGGTCATCGCGCCAGTGCACAAGGTGCGTCGCCCCATGCCCGAAGCGCCGCACATCCAGCTGTTTTCACCGCAAGCGCGGCTGCAGGCGCTGCTCACACAGGCCAGTGCACTGGAGCGGGTGCGCTGCGCGGTGGTGCACCCCTGTGACGAACCTTCGCTGTCGGGCGCGCTGCAGGCTGCCGCCCACGGTCTGATCGAGCCGGTGCTGGTCGGCCCGCGCCACAAGATCGAGGCGAGCGCAGCGCAAGCCGGTCTGCGCCTGCAGGGGCTGGAGATCGTGGACACCCCCCACAGCCATGCCGCCGCCGAAACCGCCGCCGAGATGGCCCTGAATGGACAGGTCGAAATCCTGATGAAAGGCAGCCTGCACACCGACGAACTGCTGCACGCCGTGCTCAGTCGCCCTGGCCTGCGCACCGGCCGACGCATGTCGCACGTCTTCCGCTTTGAAGTGCCCACCTACCCCAAACCGCTCTGGGTGACCGACGCTGCGCTCAACATCGCGCCCAGCCTGCAGGACAAGCTCGACATCGTGCAAAACGCGGTGGACTTTGCCATCGCCATGGGCACATCAACGCCGAAGGTGGCCGTGCTGGCCGCGGTGGAAACCGTCAACCCCGACATGCCCGCCACGCTCGAAGCCGCAGCCCTGTCCAAAATGGCCGAGCGCGGTCAGATCAAAGGCGCCATCGTGGACGGCCCGCTGGCCTTTGACAACGCCATCTCGGCCCATGCCGCGCACATCAAACACATCACCTCGCCGGTGGCGGGTGATGCCGACATCCTGCTGGCGCCCAACATCGAGTCGGGCAACATGCTGGCCAAGCAGCTCGAATACCTGGGCGGCGCCACCGCCTCGGGCCTGGTGCTGGGCGCGCGCGTGCCCATTGCGCTGACCAGCCGCGCCGACAGCCCCGACACCCGCGTGGCCTCGGCCGTGCTCGCGCTCATTGCCGCGCACGCCGCGCGCCAGGACCCGATCCGCAAGGCCCAGCTCGGCCGCTGAACGTTCAGGACTTTGCCATGACCGTGCTCTCCGTCAACGCAGGCTCGTCCTCGCTCAAGTTCGCGGTGTACCCGGTGCTCAGCGCCCAGGTGGGCGACGCCCTGCTGACGGGTGCCTTTGAAGGTCTGGAGCCGCAAGGCCAGCCGCTGATGCGCTGGACCTGGCAGGGCCAGAACCACAGCGAAACGCTGGCCAGTGGCAAGGGCGATCCTTTTGACAGCGCGCTGGCGCGCCTGCAGCAATTGCTGCAGCACACCCCCGGCCTGCCCGACTTGCGCGCCGTGGCGCACCGCGTGGTACACGGCGGCGAAGCCCACACCCAGGCCGTGCGCGTCACGCCCGAAGTGCTGGCACAGCTGGCACGCTACAACAGCCTGGCCCCGCTGCACCAGCCCCACAACCTGGCGGGCATCCAGGCCTTTACCAAAGCCTTTGCACAGCTGCCCCAGATCGCCTGCTTTGACACGGCCTACCACGCCACCGTGCCCGCGCTGCACAGCAGCTTTGCCTTGCCCGAGTCACTGCGCCAGCAAGGGGTGCGGCGCTACGGTTTTCATGGGCTGTCCTACCAGTTCATCATCGGCCAGTTGCAGCAGCGCAGCGCGCACGCGCAAGGCCGCGTGCTGATGGCCCACCTGGGCAACGGCGCCAGCCTGTGCGCCGCAAATGGCGGCCGCAGCGTGGCCACCACCATGGGGTTTTCTGCGCTGGACGGCCTGATGATGGGCACCCGCAGCGGCAACCTGGACCCCGGCGTGCTGCTGTACCTGATGGAGCAGGGCTGGAGCCACGCGCAGATCGAAAAGCTGCTCTACAAGCAAAGCGGCCTGCTGGGCGTCTCGGGCATCAGCGCCGACATGCGCACCCTGCACCAGAGCGGCAGCGAGAGCGCCCGCTTTGCGATTGACCTGTTTGCCCACCGCGTGGTGCGCGAAGCCGGGGGCATGACCGCCTGCCTGCAAGGGCTAGATGTGATGGCCTTCAGCGGTGGCATCGGCGAGCATGACGCCGCCCTGCGCCAGCAGGTCTGCGCCCAGATGGGCTGGCTGGGCGTGCAACTTGACGGCACCCTCAACCTGGCAGCCACTGGCGATCAATGCCTGGCCATCCACAGCAAGAGCAGTCAGGTCGAGGTCTGGGTCATTCCAACCGACGAGGGCCGGGTCGCCGCCGAACAAGCGCTTGGCCTGCTCAATTGAGTGGCGAACAGGCCATGCAGCAGGCTTGGTATGCTTGAGGCCCCAGCCCGACCATGAACCCCTCCACCGAATTCGATTCCACCCGAGCCGAAACCCGACAAATGCGGGTGGCGCATCGGCTGGCACACGCCCTGGCCCACCACGGGCTGCAGGTGGTTTACCAGCCGGAAATCGATCTGCAAACACGGCAGGTGGTTTCACTGGAGGCCTTGTGCCGCTGGCAGGACGAAGAGCTCGGACCCGTGGCGCCGGATGAATTCATCGCCGTGGCCGAGGCGCGAGGACTGATCGTGCCGCTGGGCGAATACATGCTGGAACGCGCCCTGGCCGACCTGCCCGCCGTGCTCCAGCGCTGGCCGCAGGTGCGTGTGGCGGTCAACGTCTCGGGCGTGGAACTGGCCCGCCCTGACTTTGCCGTCCGGGTGGCCGCCGCCATCCGGGCCGCCGATCCCGCACTGGCACGGCACCTGGAAATCGAAGTCACTGAGTCGGTCTTCCACCACGACTTGCCTACCGTGCGGCAGCATCTGCAAGCCCTGCGCGAGCAGGGTTTGACGGTGGCCATCGATGACTTCGGCACGGGCCAGTCAAGCCTGGCGCGCCTGCATACCCTGCCGTTTGACAAGATCAAGCTGGACCGCAGTTTTGTGCAGGCCCTGGACAATCCCATGGTTCAGGCCATCGTGCGCGCCATGGCGCAGCTGGCCGAGGCGTTTTCGCGCACCCTGGTGGTCGAAGGCGTGGAGACCTCAGCCCAACTGGGACACCTGGCCAGCCTGGGCTGTCGCATGGTGCAAGGCTACCTGCTGAGCCGACCCGCTGCGCTCGCCGATCTGCCCGACACCTTCAGCTGGCCGCAGGCCTGAATCCGATAACGGGGCCCACACACTCAGGTGCGTGCAGCGCCATGGGACTGCGGCTTTTGCAATTCACTCACCAGCAGCAGCACCCTTGGCTCGATCTGATGAAAGCGGATGCCATGCAGGTAAGCCGTGGTTTGACCGCCAGCATCGCGCAGCGCTTGCACGCTCTGGATGTCGGCCCCCATCACCAGCTGTTCCTGGGTGCCGGTCGCAGCCAGCGAGAACGCCAGATCAATCTGCAATGACTGCCCCGGTTGGCCGAGTGGCTGAGGCCCGACCAGAGCGGCCCCACTGCCACTGAGATCCTGCAGGCGGTATCCCGCATGCAGGGTCTGGCTTTCAAGGACCGGGGCCTGGGCGATGCGTACCGGCAGCGCACATTGCACCCGTTCATGCGAGCGCAAGCGCGTCTCGCGGATATGGGCTGGGCACGCCAGAAGCATGTAGTTGCGAGGGTGCAGCAACAGTGTCTGCAAGCGTGTCTCGAACTCATAAAGTGAGACGCCACAAAACACCCGGATGTCCAGCGACTGGCCTTCGTCAAACACCACCGTCCAGCCATTCTCCACCGGCACCCTGAGCATCAGGAACTCGGGTTCGGCATGTCCGATCAAACGCGTGTAGTACTTGGCTGGCTGCGGGCCGCGGGTGATGAGCTGCACGGTCTGACCGATGCGCAGGTCAAGATCGCTCAGACGCAGTAGAGATTTTTCATTGTCTTGGGACATTGGCGTGCAGCTAAACATGCGAATTAATAAATATGATAAGGCTTGTGACCGCTACCGCCAGGAGAAACAGATGAACGCGCCCCTCACACTGCCTTTGCGACGCACCTACAAAGGACTGATGTGGCTGCTGTTCGGCAAAGTTCATTTTGCCGAGCGGGAGGAGTACCAGGAGTTTCGCTACAAGCTGGTCATTGTGCTGATGGCATCAGGCGCTTTTGTCACGGCGATCTTCATTCTGGGCACGCTCAGTGCGGTCAACCCGATCAGCCCGGCCCACCAGAAGTCCATGATCTTCTTCACCCTGGGCTCCACAGTGCTTTGGCTGCTGCTGCGCGGCTCGCCCGACCGCTTCATGCCTGTGGCCTGGCTGTATGAGGGCCTTTCGCTCTGGGAAGCCATCTCTTCGCTGCTCTTCGTTTCGGTGGACGAGTTGCGGCTGCTGTGGTTCTTCACCAATGTGCCGGGGGTGTTCATCCTGCTGGGCAAACGCGCAGGCTGGCTCATCACCCTGGGCACCATGGCGGGGCTGGCTTTTGGCAACCCGCATCTGGAGCGCCCCTACTCGCCCAACGCCATGGCGACTGCCCTGTTCTGTCTGCTCTATCTGGGCATCTTCTTTCACACGTACGTGGGTCGAACCTTCTCCTACTTCAACCGGATGCGCAACTACAACGACCGGTTGCAGGAAATGGCCAGCCATGACCCGCTCACCCAAGTGCTCAACGCACGCGCCTACTACGCCGCCTGCGAGCAGCTGATCGCCCAGAGCCAGCGCAGCGGGCAGGGGTTTTCGGTGCTGTTTGTGGATCTGGACCACTTCAAGACCATCAATGACAGCCACGGCCATGCGGCCGGTGACGAGGTCCTGCGTGTGGTGGCGCGCACCCTGGGCGAGCAGCTGCGCCGCTCCGACCTGCTGGGCCGCATTGGCGGCGAGGAGTTTTCGGTCTTTTTGCCAGACACACCGCTGGGCGGTGCACTGCAAGTGGCCGAAAACCTGCGCCGCGCTGTGGAACAGTGCCGCCCCGACATCGGCAGCACACGCCTGGACATCACCGCCAGCATCGGCGTGGCCTCGCGCAGTGTGGGCGCCCAAAGCATGCAGGCCATCCAGCAGCGCGCCGACGAGGCCATGTACGCCGCCAAGAAAGCCGGGCGCAACCGCGTGTCCACGCTCGAATCGAACTGATCAGCGACCGGCCTGCCAATTGCCTTTGCGTTTCATCTGGCCCCAGCCACCTTCCTTCTGGGTGGCCCAGCGGTACAGACCCACAATGCGCCACCAGGCATTGAGCTGGCGGTAGCCCAGGTTTTCGGCCACGGCCACCCCCACCAGGCGGAACATCTGGCCCATCTTGGGGTACATCTGGAAGGACAGCTGCTCCAGCAACACCCCGGCCACGCTCAGCAGCACCCCCAGGCCGACCGACACCAGCAGGAACACGGTGAACGCGGTCCAGGAGATGAAGCCCGCCCACCAGGCATACATCGTCCAGACGTAGCCGAGCAGCTCGACCACGGGGCCGAGCCATTCAAACACCACCATGTACGGAAAGGCCACCCAGCCTGGCCAACCGCCACGGCGCGAGAACATCAGGCCCCAGTGCGCGGTCAGGCTCTCGGACAGGCCGCGCTGCCAGCGGATGCGCTGGTTGCGCAAGGTCTGGCGGTCCTCGGGCACTTCGGTCCAGCACACCGGATCGGGCACGAATTCAATGCGGTAGGGCTTGCCCTGTTCGCGCATCTGGTGGTGAATGCGCACGATCAGCTCCATGTCCTCACCGATCGTGTGCGTGCGGTAGCCGCCCACATCGATCACCGTCTGCTTGCGAAACAGCCCGAACGCGCCCGAGATGATCAGCATCGCGTTCACGCTCGACCAGCCCAAACGACCGAACAAAAAAGCCCTCAGGTACTCCATGACCTGAAACAGCGCCCAGGGGTTGCGCGGCAGGTCCACCCGGTGCAGGTCACCACCGCGCACATCGCAACCGTTGGCCGCGCGGATGGTGCCGCCCGTGGCCACCATGTCGGGCGATCGCAAGAAAGGCTGCACCACCTTCTGCAGGCTGTCACGCTCCAAAATGGAATCGGCATCCACCCCGCAGAAGAGTGGATAACGCGAGGCGTTGATCCCGGCATTGAGCGAATCGGCCTTGCCGCCATTGGCCTTGTCGATCACACGCAGGTTGGGGTAGCGGCTGGATCGGTAGATGCCGCGCACCTCCTGCGTCGGAATCTGAACCCGATAGGCCTCGGGGAAGGGCAGCAGACCAAAACGGTCGATCAGCACCTGCAGCGTCTGGTCCTTGGAGCCGTCGTTGATGACCACCACTTCGAACTCGGCATAAGCCAGTTGCAGCAGCGACTCCACGGTGGCCGTGATGGTGGTCTCTTCGTTGTAAGCCGGTACCAGCACGCTGATGGGCGGCGAAAGCAGCGAATATGACAGAGGCAGCGACTCGATCTCGCGGTAGCGCTGGTTGCGGTACAGGGCCTTGGCGGCCAGCAGCGTGAGCATGAGGTAGATGCCGTGCACCGCGAAGAAATAGGCCACCATGAGCCAGGTGATCGTCTCGGCCATCATGCGCCCTCCCCGGCTTCGGCCAGCACCGCCTGCGCCATGCTCAGCGCGTAACGGTCGTGCGTGGACTGCGCACAGTCCAGCAGCCGCTCCCCGCTCATGCCCGGCAGACCCAGCAGCGCCTGCGCCGCGCGGTAACGCACCCACCACTGGGCATCGGTCATCATGCGTGTGAGCAGGGGCAGCTCGGTTGCCCCGCCAATGTGGGCCAGGGACCGCGCCACCTGTGCCCGCACCCGCCAATCGGGATGCTCGGCCTGCGCCACCACCAGGGTCGCGCCCTGCTCGCCCTGCAGCAGGCGCACCGCCGCGATCAGCGTGTCAATGTCCTGATCGGCCCGCACAAAAGGTGCCAGCAACCCGGTGGGCACTTGTAGCCGCAGTGCATGCGCCAGCCGCAGCCAGCCCAAAGCCCCTCCATCCTGTGGCAGGGGGGTCTGGCTCAGAAGCGCCTGCCCCATCACCGCCCTGAAAGGTTTGAGCATGACCGAGACGAGCGACACATCCAGTGCCGGGTTGGCCAGCAGCGCCTGCACCACGCCCTGGGCGTGGGCGTCGGCATCGATTTCCAGCAGCGCGCGCGCCGCGTACACCGGCTGGTGTGCACCGCCCGCTCCGAGGCACTGGTGTAGCAAAGGCACGCTGTCCGCATCGGCCAGAAAACCCAGCGCCAGCATGCCCACCATGCGCTCTGAGGGATGGCTGCTGCGGGCGCGCTGACGTGCCATCGGCACACAGCCCATGGCCCGGCCCCATGCCGCCAGCCGCTGGCGCGCCTGCCCTTGCAGCGACATCTGCACATGCAACCACAGCTTCATGAAGGGCCAGCGCTGCCAGTGTGCCAGTGGCTGCACCGACACCGCATCGCCCAGTGCGCAGCCCATCAGACGCGGCAGCCATTCGGACTCGAAAGCGGCCAGACGCGGTGCCCGGCGCCAGCGCACCCAACGCAACACCAGCAAGCCCAACACCAGCAAGGCCACCAGCGCCAGCGTGGCAGAGGCCAGCCAGCGCGCCAGCGGTATCGTCAGGTCCATCGGCAGCTGTGGCATCAGGCCTCCACCCTGGTGCGGGCGAGGGCCTCGGGCAACAGTCGGCGCAAGCGCGCCAGCAATTCCTGCAGGTCAAAGGGTTTGGTCAGGTAGTCGCCCGCACCCGCGTCCAGGGCCGCCGCCACCTCTTGTCCACCGTCCAGCGCGCTGAGCACCAGCACCGGCGTGCGGCTCCAGGCTGCAAGCGTCCGCATGCGCGTCAGCACTTCCATGCCGCTGACCTGTGGCAAGCGCAGGTCCAACACCACGGCGTCAAAGCGGGCCTCGGACTGCAGGCACTCCAGGGCAGCGCGGCCATCGCCCAGCACCGTCACCTGCAGGCCCTGGCGTTCCAGCAAAAACCGCAACAGCGCGGCCATGAAGGCGTCGTCTTCGATCACCAGAAGGTGGGGGCTGCTTGGACTCATCTGCTTGAATATCCTGTGTTCGTTGTGACGATCAACGCGCCAGCCAGCGCCGGTAGCTGCCGTAGTGGTGGACCACGAAACCGCCAAACGCGGGCTCCTGAACCAGCGCCTGCTGCACCTTGGTCAGCTCCTGCTCCATCTGCGCCGGGCGCAAATGGTCGAAACTGAGTTTGCGTATCTCGCTTGGCGAGGTCTCAATGCCCAGCCAGACCTTCTTGCCCACTCGCCGCCCATAGGCCATTTCGTCTTCGGCATGGCTCAGGATGCCGTCAGGCCCGTGCGCATGGTCACGGTAATCCATCAGCACCACATGGTCGTAAATGTCCTGCAGGTGCTCGCTGGCGGGTTTGAGCTGCCCCGCATGCTGCACCCGAATGCCATCGAGCCAGAACGCGATGGCCGGACCGATCTGGATCGTCTGGTTCATACGCCGCTTGAGCGCCATCCAGGCCTCGCTGACCGACAGGAACATCTGAAGGTACTCCACCCGCCGCGAAGACCAGTCGTCGATCACATGCGGCTCGATGTCGAGGTTGATGCCATCAAAGCGTGCCTCGGGCACGGCCTGCTGGTTGTAGTCCAGCACCCGCTGCACCATCTGCAGGGCCTTGTCGCGGTTGTCGGGCAGGATGTAGCGCTCGGTGTGCAAAGGCCAGGAGCCCAACAGCGCGTGCACCTTGAGCCCGGCGCGATGCAGGCCTGTGATCAACTGGGCGTAGCGTTGTGGCTGCTCGGTCAGCAGGTTTTCACCGGCGTGTGCATCGGCATAGAGGTACAAGGTGCCAATGCCCTGGCGCTGCAAAAAGCGCTGCATGTCCGCGGCTTGCTGCGGGCTCTTGAGCACCGCCCAGCTGTCTTCCTCCCACATCCAGATGGCACGCTCGGCGCCTTGCGCGTGCACCGTGCCCGCCAGAGCCCACAGCCCCCAGGCCAGCATCCACAGCCGGTCAGCGAACCAGCGCCACATGGTATTGACCCTTTCCGATGGGGCGCCCGGTATCGGGGTGCGAAACAATCAGCGAGAGGTAATACGTGCCGGTCGTCCAGGCACGGGCAGGCAGCTGCAGTTGCACTGTCTGCGCCTGTCCAGCCTGCAGACGCATGGCTTTGCCGGACACCTCCGCCAGCTCACGCCCTTGCGCATCGCTGACCACCAGCAGCGGCACAAACACCGGCGATTCGCTGGCGCCCTGCTGGCTGAACACGCCCTGCACCACGATCTGGTTGTCTGCATCGAAGCGCCCCTGGAGGTCATGCACCACCACCCCTTCAATGCGGCGCGCGCGGTGAGCAGGCTCCAGGGTGCGGCCTTGGTCGGCATAGGGGACACGCTGCTGACGCCCCGGCTCTGCGACCAGTGCGCCCTGCTGCACCATGCGGTCCATCCCGGCACGCAACAGCGCCAGTTCCTGACGCATGGCCTGCAGCACGCCCGAATTCTCTTCGGGGGCCGTCACCAACCCGTCCTGCAGGCTCATGAGCCGGTCTTGCGCCAGATAGTATTCCCCCGAAACGTAGTCGCTCAGCTCGGTCTTGGTCTGTTTGAGAGGCAGGCTGTGCAGGTTGCGCCATTGCGGCTGCACATCCAACCCCTGCCCCATCCAGTGCACCCGCTGCGGTGTGGCCCAGCCATAGCGGTGCGAGAGCATGGCCAGCACGCTGGGCGCAATGTCAAAGTGCGAAGACAGCGCTTTGATGCGTCGCTGCTCGCGCAGCATCGGTGAGTGGACGATCAAGGGCACGTGGTAGCGCTCGATGCGAGCATCCATCGGAATTTCAGGCAAACGGTGATCCCCGGTGATCAGCAACACCGTGTTCTTCCATTCGGGTCGCTGCGCCATGCGTTCGACAAAGCCACGCAATGCATCGTCGGTGTAGAGGATGCTGGCGTAGACGTCCTGCTGCCGCAGCACCGCCTCGCGCTGTTCGGCGCTCAGGGCCAGTTGGCCCAGCCGTGCCTGCACCTGCTCGCGCCAGTACGCCATGCGCGGCACGAAAAACGGGGTGTGCATGCTCATGGTCTGCACCACCGTCAGACTCGGCCCGACAGGCCAGGGCTGGGCCATCACCGCCTGCAGCACATCGCCGTCAGGGTAGCCCCACTCGCTGAGCTTTTGCGCTGGGGGGGTGTAGTCGCGCTCACTCCAGAAGCGGTCGACCCCACTGGCCTGCAAAAACGCGCCCTGGTGGTCGAATTCCAGATTGCTGCCACTGAAGTACCGCAGGCCGTAGCCCTGGGCCTTGAGCAGACCCGGCAAGCTGTCGTAGGCCATGGGCTGCGCGCCATAAGGCCCGAAGGGCAAGGAACCCAGCACGCTGGGCAACACCGCAAACGTGCGGCCCTGTGTGGCCAGAAAATGCTCCCAATACAGCGAGCGTTTGGCCAGACTGTCCAGAAACGGGGTGAAGCTGCCCAGCCTGGCCCCAGGCCCGGAAAAGCTGCGTCCCAGCCCCTCGACCACCACCACCACGAGATGCGGCGGTGTCTTCGGATCCAGCGCCAACAAAGGCCCCAGGGTGTCGGGTGTGGTCTCAGCGTGTTCGAAGGGGTAGGCCGTGTCGATCCGGGCCGAGGGCGTCAAAGCCTGCGCCAGCACATCGCCCACCAAAAAGCTCAGCTTGTTCAGTGCAGGCAGCGCGCCTGCCCCCTCGCCTGCAGACCATGGCGCGGGAAGCGTCAGGCTACCCGCCAGGCACAGGCCAAGCACCCCCATGCTGGCGCGTGTGGGCCTGGGCGGCTGCTGTGTTCGCCACAAAAGCAGCCACAGCGCCGAGCAGGCCAGCACCAGTACCGTCACCACAGGCCAGGGCAGCTGCACCTGGGCAGCGCCCACGGTGGTTCGCACCTCGTCCCAGCTGTAGGCGAGCACATCGGCCCCCAGCGCCACACCCGACACCGAGGCGTACAGATCCAGCGCCGCCACCACCGCAAGCAGCAAACTGCCCAGCACAGCCAGCAAGCCTGCCCGAACGGCTGCGGGCAGCCACAGGCTGGGCCACAACACCAGACACCACAGCGGCACTGCGCGCAGCAGCATCAGCCCATCCGCGCCCAGGCGTTGCAGCAGCGTCGCGCTAGGGGCCTGAGCAAGCAGGCCCTGCAGACAGCCAAGCACAAGCATGGCTGGCGCCAACACCCACCATGGCCGCAGCAAGGTGCCCAGAAAATCCAACCAGCGCGCCACGGCCATCACCAGCGGCGAACGAGACTCAAGCCAAGATCACGGGCGCTGACGCCCACACCGGCGCTGTCCTTGGACTGGCTGACGCTGAGCTTGAAGCCCCAGTCGCGGTGGACGAAGTGGTACCAGACCACACCGCGCGAGTCCGAGCGTGAAGGCAGGATCAGGCCGGTGCTGAAATCTTCACTGCGGCCACGCGAGACATTCGCTTCCACGTAGTGGTCGGCGTCTCCTTCGTAGTAGTAGCGCACAAAAAAACGATCGCCCTGGCCAGAGCCACTGTCCGACTGCACCCGCTGGTGCCGCCACCGTGCAAAAAAGTTGCCCCAGTATTTGCCTGCCGACACGCCGTCGATGCGCACGCCCGAGCCGAAGCCCAGAAAGTCGCGGCTGGCCGCCAGCTCCCAGCCTGCGCCCACGTTCTGGTAGAGCTCGGCACGCCAGGCACGGGGCGGATAAAGCTCGGGCGATGCGGCGCGCTGGTAACGCACATTGGCATACGCCCCCTGCCACAGCCTTGGGTAAGCATCGAGCGCCCACGCCTGGTCGGTGTAGCCGAAGCGCTCCTGGCCCAGCCGCTCGATGGCGATCGAGCCCCACTCGGTGTAGTGGCGCAGCGTGATGCTGTTCTCCCTGGCACTGAAGCTGCCTGCCTGGGTTCTGTAGAGCCCCCCCGAAAGGGCCCATTTATGGCCTTGGGCATTGGCTTCGGGGACAGAGGTCTTTGGGGTTGCAGGCGCAGCAGATGGGCTGGAGGCGTCGGGCATCGACGGCAGATCCTGTTCCTTGGCCCCCAGTTCGAGGGCCTGCAGGCTGGCGGCACGGGCTGCGGTCACATCACCCGCGGCCAGGAGCGAACGCGCCTGCAGCACCCTCACCTGCGCATCGAGCGGGCGCAGGGTCACCAGCCGCGCGTAGGCATCGGCAGCGGCAGCAGGCCGGTCGTTCCAGCGGTAGACATCGGCCAGCGCAGACCAGGCATCGGCATAACCGGGCGCCAGTGCCACGGCTTTTTCGAGGTCATCGATCGCCGCCTGCCACTGACCTTGACGCGAACGCGCCAGTCCCCGACCCAGCCAGTGGTCCGGGTCACCTGGGGATCGTTCAATCAATGCCGAATACGCCTGGGCCGCCTGCTCGGCCTGCCCTGCGCGCAACAGACTGCGCGCCATGTCGGCATCCTGCGCCCAAACAGCCACCGCCATCAACAGGCCAGTGGCCCCTGCCAAACCTCGAAAGCGCTTCATCCTTTGCCCCGCTGCGACCAGCCACCACACGAGCCAAGGCCCTGCTTGTCAGCTGATTTTTACAATTTCGACTATTTTACGAATTAGATATCCAAAATTCATTCCAAGAACAAAACCGCCCGAAGGCGGTTTGAGCAGGGTCAAGGGCAGGCTAGCCTCATCGGTTTAATCCGCTTCAGCCTCTGGCCTTGAGCCATTGTGCAAATTCGTGACCCACCTCGGGATGGCGAACACCCAGGTCCACCGTTGCCTGCAAAAAACCCAGTTTGCTGCCGCAGTCGTAGCGGACGCCTTCGTAGCGGTAGGCGAAGACCTTTTCGTGGCGCAGCAGCTGCGCGATGCCATCGGTGAGCTGGATCTCGCCACCAACGCCGCGGGGAATGCGCTCGAGCTCATGGAAAATCCCGGGCGTGAGGATGTAGCGACCGGCCACTGCCAAAGTGCTGGGTGCCACATCGGGCGCGGGCTTCTCGACGATGCCTGTCACATCGACCACACCGTCATTGACCACGCTGCCGCTGACCACACCGTAGCGCTGGGTGTGTTCACGCGGCACATCCTGTACCGCCAGGATGCTGCTGCGCCAACGCGCAAACTGCTGCACCATCTGCTGCATGATGGGCGTATCCCCCACCATGAGGTCATCGGCAAGCAAGACGGCAAAGGGCTCTCCGGCCACCAGCTCCTTGGCACACAGCACCGCATGGCCCAGGCCCAGGGCTCTTGGTTGCCGCACGTAGGTACACAGCATGTCTTCAGGGGCGATGGAGCGGGCCACGCTCAGCAGATGCGATTTGCCCGCCAATTCCAGCTCGGTTTCCAACTCGTAGGCGGTATCAAAATGGTCTTCCACACTGCGCTTGGTACGACCCGTCACGAAAATCATCTGCCGAATGCCTGCGGCATAGGCTTCTTCGACGGCGTACTGGATGAGTGGTTTGTCCACCACCGGCAACATTTCCTTGGCACTGGCCTTGGTGGCGGGCAGGAAACGGGTGCCCAGACCCGCGATGGGGAAAACGGCTTTGCGAACGAGCTGTGAATTCATGTTGGTTCTGCCTGGGTTTTAGCGACACACGCAGGTCACTGAATCCACCCTGCAAAGAGAGCATTTTTGCATTTTCATGGCCGGCAGTTTACCGGGCAACGTTGATCCACAGCATCGAGTCTTGTGGCGCCCTTTCGATTCCAGAGGGTCGGAGCATCCATCAACGATGACCGCCACATTTGAGGAACTTTTTACATGCCAGGGGGCTGAGTCAGTTGGACTGATCAAGAGACCACCTGAAGCGTTATGCTTGATGAATGCTTAACTGGCTCCCCCCCTTGTTCTTTTTTGCCATCCTCATGGGTTCTCCGGTGGTTGGCTTTCTTGTTTTTGCACTGATCGGGGTGATTCACGCCTGGGAAAGTTATCGACGACCAGTGACCGAGCGGGCTTTTCAATGGACACCGGAAGATACCGGTCTGACCTTGGCATTCGCATCCATCCCGCTGTTCAAGGCCGTGACCATGCTGTGGTCTCCTGCCCCCCTGCTCGCGCTGCAAAACGCTGGATGGCATGCCTACTTTCTCTTTTGGCCGCTTGTACTTTTGGGACTGCATCGTTGCCACGGCTCGCAGACGGCAGCCGAACGCGCGCTGGCGCTCGGACTGATCACCACCGCCTTGTGGCGCACAGGGTACGAGGTGACTCAGTGGGACGGGCTGTTCCCTGGCACGGCCAATCTGGGCATTCTTGCGCAGCTCACCATGACCGCTGGCATTTGGAACCTGATTGCGCTCACCAGAAATGATGTGCAGGAGCCATACAAATGGCGGTGCATCAAGGCGATCGCCGTACCTGCCACAGTGGCAATTCTGATCATCAGTACCCGCCGATTGGAGCTTTTGGGTTTTGGGATGCTTGCCATGCTGGTGATTGGCTGGCGGGTTCGTCAATGGCTGACACCCGTCAGGGCAGTCGCTGCGTGCGCGGTTGCAGCGCTCATATTGGGCGCTCTGGTCTACCTGCGATGGGAAAAGTTTGCACTGGGTTTTGAACAGATAGCCCAATACCGCGTGCACGGCGCCAACACCGAGGACTTCACGTTGAACTCATGGGGAATACGGCTCGAACTTTGGCGAGTGAGTCTCGCTGCTTTTCTGGACCATCCATGGCTCGGCCTGAGCGCGTCGGCACGTCCTTTCAGCATGCAGGCATGGGGAGCACCAGCTCCTGAACTCTTCAATCACCGTCACTTCCACTCGCACCTGATGCAAACACTCGTTGAGGGTGGCCTGCTGGGGTTGATCGTGCTCGTATTGACTTTGGTCTACAGCTCTCGGAAATTGATCTTCACTCCCTGGAAACATCAACAGGAAACGGCCTTGTTGGCAGCAGGCCTGTTGGCCTCTTATGTCGTGGAAGGCTCTGCCAGCGCCACATTGCACTACGACAAGGCCAATGCCCTGCTGGTGGTCATGTCATGCTGGGTCTGGCTGCAGCTGCGTGCAAAGCCCAGCTCGTCAATGCCGTAACCAATCGGGAATTTTGAACCGCACAATCATCAGGTAAGCGGCCACGTAAGTCAGGACAAACAGGAAAGTAAAGCCTGCAAGTACCCAGCTGTTGTTCCAGAAAAAAACAGCGGGTCCGATCGACAGCAAGGTGAGTGTCATCAAATACGGCGTGGTTCGATTGTTACGCGCAAGCAAATCCTTGGCTTCGTCTTCCTCAAACATCGCTCTGACCAGTCGGCGGTAGATGAGTTGGTGCAAATGCAGTGCGTCTGCCATGCCGGGCGAATCACCGCGCGCCCACTTTCGGTACATCGAGAACAACGTCTCCCAGACCGGGTAAATCAGCAGCAAGACCGGGAACCACGGAGAGACCTGCGTGTGCCGCTGTACCAGCAAAATGCTGACCAACGCGATCACCACCCCCCAGAGGTAGGCACCGCCATCACCGGCGAAAATCAAACCACGGGGGTAGTTCCAGAATAAAAAGCCCAAGGTACACGCCACCAGACAAATGGCCACAGCCGCCAGCTCGCGATCACCCACTTGCAATGAGATGTGCGCCAATGCCAGCGCAATCATGACCGCCACCGAACCAGCCAAACCGTTGTAGCCATCGATGATGTTGAAGGCATGCGTCAGACCCATGATGGCCAAGACCGCCAGTGCCATGCCTAAAATCGGCCACGCCGACCACCAAGCATCCAGCCAGGGCCATCCCAACCTTGACACGGAGACGCCCATGCTCGCCACAGCCGTCAAGCCAGCCAAACCCGTCAAGGTCAGGCGCCAACGCACTGGCACTCGCTGAGTGGCATCCTCTGCGGCTCCCACCAGAACCACCAAGGAAACCACCAGCAAAAGGCTGAAATACGTGCTCCAGGGCAAAGCCAGTCCGATAAATAGACCCATACGTTGCAAGGTAGCGGCGGCCGTCAGACCTGCGATCCAACCCACCAGCATGCCCAGCCCCCCGAGGCGCGGTACAGCCCCCCGATGAAAGCGTTGCGGCATATCGGCTGCGTAATTCTGTGCATGTCTTTTGAACCAGCGGCGCACCAGCAGCACACCCATCAAGGACACAAAAAAACTCAAAAACGCGAGGAGCAGCATGCTGACTTCAGATCAAGGGTGATGGTTCATCGGGTCCGAAACTAGGCAGTGGCTCTGGGTTTTAGCTTCAGCATCGGCTTTTCTACCACATGCCAAGAGACATAGCCCAGCGCGAACGCCAGCCCTGTAGACAATGCCAAATGAACCAAGAAAGGGGCTTCTGGCAGCAACAGCACGAGTGTTTGTTGCACTGGAAATGCATAAATGTAAACACCATAGGAAATATCGCCCCATCTGGCTGTGACACGCTGTCCCCAATCACCGGCAGCAAACAGGGTGACCAAGGTCGCTGTCACCAAAACAAGTCCAGCACGCCTTAAACCTTCATCCACAAGCACCAAAGCGACGCAGGCCAGAGGTAACACAAACCAATATGCACCAGGCCATTTGAAATGGTGCGTTCGTGCATCTGACTTCCATTGTCCCCACACGGCACCGGCTCCGAACAGGATCAGGACTTCGTAATGCGGCTTGGTGTAGCCTTTCAGAAAAAAATATGTGGTCAACAAACAGACCGTTATCGACAACAAAACCACAGCACCTGCGGCTTTTTTTGACCTCACAGCCAATCCGACAAAAATGACCAGCAGATATGCCTGAAACTCTACAGCCAGAGACCACAAAGACCCATTGACGGCCTCTGGCAGTGGATTGAGCTCAAAGACACCCGGCAATCCCTTCTGGTTGTTCAAGAGCATTGTTTTGAAGTAAGCCCAAAGCAGCGGATCTGTCCAATATTGTTCCAAGGTCAATCTGGAAATCGCGGGCCCCAAGACCCCCATGGACAAAATGACGACTGCCCACAGTGCCGGAAAAATACGAAGGGATCGGCGCATCAGAAATCTTTGCCAATGTGGATCCCTGCACCAGCTGCTCCATACCAGAGCCCCACTCAAGAAAAAAAACACCGAAATTCCCAGTTCACCCCACCCATAGTGTCCGAGCACTGCAGGTTCTGAAAGACCGAGCAATGCATATTGGTGCCCAAAAAGCACCGCCCAGGCTGCCAGCAAACGCAGCAGATCATAGGAGTTGGGTGATGCAGACAAAAAACCTCGCCTCAGCTCTTACGGCGCTTGAAAAAGACAAATCGCCAAAAGACTGGCGAGCACCACACACGCAAAATGCTGCGCACATGCCAACGCAAATGACGCAGACTGCGGCCAGTGTGGCGACGTGCATCGTGAACGACAGCCATATCGGCTCCCGCCATACGCCAGCCCGCCAGCTGCATGCGAAGGCATATGTCAGTGTCTTCGCAATACATGAAGTATTGCTCGTCAAAACCACGGATGGACGCATAGACATCGCTACGCCAGACCATGCATGCCCCATTGACCCAGTCGGCAGCCTCCACCGAAGCTGCAACACCGGAAGGTGGCAACCTCAACATTCGACGAATAAAACGCCAAGCCATGCCCCAAGGAACGAGGAGTTCACGGGCAAAATCCTGGCGCCCGCCCAGGGTGTCTGTTTGGATGGGACAAACCAGTCCAACGTCTGCAGGCCATGTCGCAAGAACCAACTTTTCCCAGAAATTCCCAGCTTGTACCGGCCAAAAAATATCCGGATTCATGACGATGAACCACTGCGAACCACCACAAGCCTGTACCCTAGAAAAGGCTTGGTTATGGTTGGCACCAAACCCTAAAGGCTTTTCGTTGTGAATCAGCTCCAACTCAAAGGGCCAGGTGCAGAGTTGCACACTCTGAGCCAGTTCCGGCTCAGGCAAATTCAAGGTCAAGAAAACCCGGAGATTGACGGTGGACTGCGCAGCAAGAGCGTCTGCAAGAGATTGCAGAGCATCCATGATCAAAGGACCATGACCATGGCTGACGATGGAGATGGCAATCCATTGACTGCCTGCGGAACGAGAAGAATCATCCATCGCGCCATCTCCGCCACACCCTGGGCATACCAAAGACGATGGCTCGCCGAAGGAACTTGACGCTTGTCCATGCCCAGCAAACAGAAAGCATGGGGGCGCCTATCAGATTTTTTTTGTAGAGAACCCAATAATTTCCAAAATCCGCCTTTGACATGGCCCGGATATGGTTGCTCAAACCAGCCACCCCGACCTGCCCCTTGTGCAATGTGGCCAAAGGCATCTCCAGTAAAGCGATCTGACCACCTGCAAGAACGACTTCCAGCCACAGGAGATGGTCCTCCATATAGCGTCGACCTTCCGCAAACCTGTTCGGCAGCATCCTGCGCAACATCACCGAAGGTGTGACAAACGGGTTTTTAACCAGAACACGCCAGCATGAAAGCAGGCGCGCGTGAACCCTCTGAGATGGACTGAATAATGGGCTGGATCCGATGGTATGACCGTGCCCGCTGAGCTGGATATCAGGATGGGATTCCATATAGGCATACTGAATCTCAAGCTTGGAGGGATGCCAGGAATCATCCGAGTCCAGAAAGGCAATGTATTTGCCACGCGCCAATCGCCAACCCTCGTTGCGGGCCATTCCGGCCCCCACATTGGCGTCCAGACACACCAGACGAATCCAGTCGGGATACTTGCGATGCCACTTTTCCAGTACCGCACGGGTGTCATCTCCACTCGCATCGTCAACCAGTATCAACTCAAGGGGCCTCATGGTCTGCTGCACCACTGACTCTATTGCGCGATCAATCGTCTTTCCGCAACAAAAGCAAGGCACGACAACCGAGACATCCACATGGTTTTTTTCAGTCACGAATGGCCTCGTTTCTGCCAGAAATTTTTCAACCAAATCCCCATGACCAGGACCACCGAAAGCTCCACCAGCAGCAGAAACTGTGCTGCCCCCAATGCAGCAAACCGATGGACCATCGGTTGCAGCAAAAGCACCGTCAGAACGAATGCCATCAGGTAGATGATTGAAAAGGGTCTGCTCATGCCATGAGGCAGCATGATCTGCTCACCCATCAAACTCGACAACGCCACAAACAACGGCAGCCAGGCCATCCAACGAAGTACCGCGGCACCCTCATGAAACTCTGCCCCTCCCATCAGAAGCATCAAGGGTTGCGCCCATTGCGACAAAACAAAACCCATCACCAAAGAGACACCCGTCATTGCCAACGCAGCTTTTTTCAAAAGTGCGCGTGCGCCGGAGGGGTCATTGACTGCCAACCAACTCATCCGAGGGAACAATGCCTGCGATACCGTGGTCAACAGCGATTGCACAACCGTCCTGAATTTGTCCGCCAAATTGAAATAGGCCAGCTGCGTCGCTCCGCCCCACCAGCCTACAGCCAATGGCACCAGGATACTGTTCACACTGATCGTGGCTCTTGACAGAAAAACGGCGATGCTGTTTTTGAAAACAAGCCACATCCCCGCAGGATCGGGTCTCACCCAGATCACCGCATTTCGCTGAATGATCCAGGCGACCGACATGATGCCCGGCAATACCGCCGACACACTGAAAAACAACAATGCCCAGACCAGATCCCGCGAATCCTTTACCCAGAGGAACGCCAGCGGAATCACCAACAATTTGCCACTCAACTGGATGATCGCTACAGCCCGCAAATTCTCAAGACCCTGAAACAACCAAAGTGGGAAAAAAGCTGGCGCAAGAGCGAGGCCTAATCCAGCCCAATAGTGAATTGCAATGGCATCGGTATTGAACGCCATCCAGCCCAAGAGAACCAGAACAAAAACGAATCCCAGCACCCACTGCAGACTCCATGTGTCGACAAAAAGTCTGGAGATGGTTGCACGATCGTTGCGGTGGGCAGAGATCTCGCGGGAGGTTGTCCAACCAAAGGAGAAGTCCACCCAAACCCGCCCCAAAAGCATGATCGTCTGCACCCAGACCATGTGGCCGTAAGCTTCTGCCCCCAGGGTTCGCGCCAAATAAGGCAACACCAGCAGGGGGGCCAAAAAATTACCAGCCTGCACGACGCCCAAGGCAAAAATGTTGTGACGCAGCCTGGGAAGAGACATGTAAGACTGGTGGGTAGAGAAGGATTTGAATTATCAGCTGCCGGAAGGCTGCGCTCACAGAGGCACTTCCCGCACATCCCCCGTGCGCAAGGAAAACTGCTCATGAGCAGTCTGTGCCTCGATCTGCAAACTGGCTTTTCGACCGCTGTAGACAGCCACCCTAAGCCATTCAATCTCAGCTTGAAGGACATCATCACCCGCGAGGCTGGTCCACCAGACACGTTGATGATTGTCCCACCTGTACCCACGCTGCTTGAGAGACTCTTTGGCTTCGAAGGGAGCTCCGATTGCCCGCACTTTGTAGCGCGTCTGACGCGCCCCCTGCATGAGCTGGTACAGACCGCTTTCGCCATTCTTCAAGGGCTCTGCCAGCACCTGAAGCAAGGCATGACAGTCCACCAAGGCGCGATGGGCGTCGTAGAACCATCCGAGCTCATGGGCCAGAAACTCCAGCTTTGCGGAACCATGGCCCTCGGACTTCCAGTCGATGCCAGCAAAAGAGCAATTCCATGCACGTGTTGCAAACACAGGTAAACGAGCCTCGACAAAAGGGCGATCAAAGCCTGCGTTGTGTGCGAGCACGAGATCAGCGGCCTGCACCAGCTCGTTCACACGGGCATCATCAATGCGCTGACCGCGCACCATGCTGTCATCGATACCCGTGATGGCCGTGATGGCTTGCGGAATAGGTTTGCCAGGATCCTCAAAGGATTCATAGACAGTCACCGGACCTACTGGCTGCCCTGTGGATGTATCCACCAGAACGCTGAGCATGGCCAACTCAATGATGCACTCCTGTCTTGCATCGAGTCCGGTGGTCTCCGTGTCGAGCACAATGATGCGCTGCGTACCCGATGCCGGAGCAGGCCCCCAGTCATCGCGTGGCACCAGCCTTCGCAGAACCCTGTAGTCAGGATGCGCATCGAGCGCCTTCGCCATGGCAGCATGATCCCCGTTGGCAGCACCGCCTTTGGGGGCAGCGCGCGCTGACTTGCTGCGTGCCGCAAAACGCGGCGCAGGCCCAACTGCCTCTTGCGCGGCCTCTGACAGGCCGTCAAAGCCCAGACTCATTTGCTGTATGACGCTCATGCGGCATTGTAGGCAAGGCAACACCGCTGCTGCGCATGCGCTGGCTTACTGTGTTTTTGCCCCGGCGGTGTACCAACCCGCAATGAGTTGGCGCTCCTCCTCCGTGATGCCGGTGACATTGTTCATGGGCATCTGACGGGTGACCACGGCCTGTTGATAGATGCCTTGGGCGTTCGCACGCACGCTGTCAACCTGGTCGAATCGGATGCCTTTCATCTGCGCAGCTTCGCCATGGCACATGGTGCAGCGCTGCTCGAGCACCTGTTTCACTTGGGCAAAGGTCACTGGTGTTGCAGTGGCGGCTGGTGCTGCTGCAGGCGCAGGCTTGAGCAGCACGATAACAGCCAGGATCAGCACCACACCCACTGCAGCGAAGGGCCATGGATTTTGGGCCCGCCCGAGGTGGTAGGCGTGCCGCTGAACGAAAAACTGGCGGATCAGCGCGCCCGCAAACATCATGATGAAGAGCAGCACCCAGCGGTGTTCATGCGTGTACAGAAAGCTGTAGTGGTTGCTCAGCATCGCGAAGATGACCGGCAGCGTGAAGTAGGTGTTGTGCACGCTGCGTTGTTTGCCGCGTTTGCCATGCACGGCCAGGGCTGAGGCGTCGTATTTTTCACCGCTGGTCATGGCGGCCACAACTTTGCGCTGGCCGGGAATGATCCAGAAGAACACATTGGCGCTCATGGCGGTGGCAATCATGGCACCCACCAGCAGAAATGCTGCGCGCCCTGCAAAGAGCTGGTTCGCAGCCCAGGATGCAAAGGCCACCACGACGATCATCAGGCCAGCAACAATGAGTTCTCCATTCTTTCTGAAACCGAAGATGCGGCAGACCGCATCGTAAACAAACCAGAACGCAACCAGAAAACCGACAGCCGCAAAACCTGCGGTGGCTGGCGCCCAGTCCATCAATGATTTATCGATCAGAAAGGTGCCCGCGTTCCAGAGGTAGAGCACCGTGAACAAGGCAAACCCGGACAGCCAGGTGGAGTAGCTTTCCCAATAGAACCAATGCACCTTGGTATGGATCTTTTTGGGCGCGACCATGTACTTTTGCGGGTTGTAAAACCCCCCGCCATGAACTGCCCACATGGCCCCATCCACGCCTTTTTCCAGCAGATCGGGTGAGGTGGGCTTTTGGAGGTTGTTGTCCAGAAAGACAAAGTAGAACGACGAACCGATCCAGGCGATCGCGGTGATGACGTGCAACCAACGCAGCAGCAGGTTGGCCCAGTCGAGCAAGTAAGCTTCCATGAGGATGGCTCCAGGACAGCTCACCACTGCGGGCTCTGTGAGCTGTCAGGCGGTCGCGAACCTGCACCAGGAAGGCTGGTGTGGGCGCCGCTGCGACCAGTGCACCGAAGTGTATACACTTTTTACTTGCCAATCCAGTCGCACCACCCGGGGCTAACCCCAAGCCGGGATCCATAGGGCTTGAAGTCGTGTCAGTGCGGATTCGAGCCAGTTGCCGCGCACTACAGCTGAAGCAGCTGAGCGGCCACGGCCACAGCGATCACTTCAGGCTCTTTGCCAGTGATGCCTGGCACGCCAATGGGGCAGGTGATGCGTGCAATCTCCGGGGGACTGAAGCCACGCTCTTCGAGACGATGGCGAAAGGTGGCCCATTTGGTCTTGCTGCCGATCAGACCGACAAAAGGCAGATCGTCCCGCTCACGAATGCGACGCAGGCAGGCGATCACGATGTCCAGATCCTCGGCGTGACTGAAACTCATGATCAACACCCGACTGCCAGCCGTCAGATCGGACACTGCAGCCTGCACAGGGCTGGAATGTTCACACTCGACACCAGCAGGCACATCGGATGGAAAAATTTCGTCACGGCTGTCGATCCAACGTACCGCAAAAGGCAGCGGTGCGAGTGCATTGACGATGGCGCGGCCCACGTGCCCTCCGCCAAACAAGGCCAGGGGTTGGCGAGCCGGGCTGAGCAGCTTCGCCAAACGCTGAGCATCCGAAGCATCGACCCGCTCAAAGCCAAGTTCCACCGCGCCACCACAGCACTGCCCAAGACTGGGGCCGAGCACATGCCGAATCTTCAGGTCCTGGCTCTGCCCCGCCAGCAGCTGGCGCGCATGGTCGATGGCCTCGAACTCCAGGTGTCCGCCGCCAATGGTGGCAGCAAAGTCGTCAGCAAACACCAGCATGCGGGTACCGGCCCCGCGCGGCACGGACCCTTGGACCGCAAGAACGGTCACCAGCACAGCCGGGGACTGGTCAAGTTTGAGCAAAGCAGAGCGCAAGTTGATCAAGGCAGATCCTGTTTCAATCGGAAAAGGGTGGGACGGTGGAAAGTGCCACAATCCTCAAAAACTGGCCCACGGAGTATGCACGCATGAAGCCCTTGTTCGGTTCGTTGAGTTGGCATCGTGTCTGCGGCGGTATCGGCTTGGCCACTGTGATCGGCCTGCTGCTGCAAGCTTGCGGCAGCCTGGCCCCGCAAGAGGGGGCACCAAGACCTGTTGCCGTCCCCGAGGTGAACTCCGGCAAAGTGCAAGGCCAACCTTCTTTGGCGCGTACGCCAAAGGAGTACCGTCATGATGCGGCCCGGCACCTTTACGCCCGGGCGCCCATGAAGGTCTACAAAGGCCGTCTGCCCCCCATGCTGTACGCCGTGGGCGTGCTCAATGTGGACATTGACCGCCGAGGGCAGGTACAGAGCATTCAATGGATGCGCGCCCCCAAACACGCGCCAGAGGTCATGGCGGAAATCGAGCAAATCGTCCGGGCAGCGGCACCCTACCCCATCCCCCAACACATGACCCAGGTGACCTACACCGATGTATGGCTTTGGGACAAGAGTGGTCGCTTTCAGCTCGACACACTGACCGAGGGACAGGACTGATTTTTGTCTGGGCTTTCGGTCAAACGGTGATTCAACCGATTAATCCGGTTGATTGATTCAAACTGCCATCCCGCAAAAACAATGACCTGCACATCACCCACCAGATAACGCCAATACAGGTATAAATCCGACCCGAACAGAAAAGACTGGTATTTATGAAATAAATAACCCCGCCTGAGCGGGGTTATGCGGTGCAAATGAAAGATCAGGCTGCAATCAGGAATTGGCCACGGTCTTTACCATCGATCCATTTGGGAGCCTTGCCACGGCCGGTCCATGTCTGACCTGTCGCCGGATCACGGTATTTGGCCGCCACTTTGCTTGCAGATTTCTGCCCGGGTACACGTCCAGCACGACCAGGGAAAACGTCTTGAACGGTCAGCCCAAACTCGGCAACCAGCTGACGAACTTGGGTGACTGCAGCTGAAATTTCATTCTGACGCGCATCAGCAATCGCTTTTTCAAGGGCTTCACGTTGCTGCAGCAACTCTTTAAGGGTAGAAGACATCATTAACTCCGAAAATAATCCAGCCAATATATCACAGCAGGCGGTCACTCAAATCAATTTTATTTCTATTAACTAGAGAGACATTTATAAAAATCAATGCTCTGCCGGAACCCCCAGGACCTTGTCAATTCTCCGGCCATCCAGGTCGACAATCTCGAAAGACCAGTCTGCGACGGGAATTTTCTCGCCGGTTTGCGGCAGACGACCCAGCTTATAAAGCAGTAAACCCGCTAGGGTGTTGTAGCGTCCTCGGTCTTCGTCGGGCAAATCTTCAATGCCCAGTCGGCTTTTGAGTTCACTGATGGGCATCAGGCCATCGAGCAGCCAGGAACCGTCGCCACGCGGGGTCGCCCAAGCCTCCGTCTGCGTTTCGGGTTTGAGTTCACCCGTGATGGCCTGTAGCAAGTCCAGTGGCGTGACCAGGCCCTGCACTTCCCCGTATTCGTCCACCACAAAAACGACCCGGCTGCTTTGGTCCCGCAGGCGCTCGAGCAATTCCATGCCGGTCTGCGTCTCAGGGACAAAGTCTGCCGCTTGCACCATGTCGCCCAAGGTGTGGGCGTGCTGCGTGGACAGGCCCAGAAGTTGCGACAGGCCAATGACCCCAAGCACATGGGCCAGGCCCTCACGACAGACCGGGTACCAGGAGTGCTGCTGGTGCTCGGGCAAGGCCTGGATCTTTGCCAGAGCCTGTGCAGGCGTGAGGGAGGATTCGAGCCAGATGACATCGCTGCGCGGGGTCATCATGGAGGTCAGCAGCCGGTCGTCGAGGTGAAAGACATTGCGCACCATCTGGTGCTCGTGTTCCTCAATCAGGCCCGCGCTGACGCCTTCAGCCAGGCTGGCGGTGATTTCCTCTTCGGTCACTTCCTGACCGCGCTGGTTGGAAATGCGCATCAGCCGCAGCACACCCTGGGTGGACAGCGACAGCAATTTGACAAACGGCCCCGCCATGCGGGCCAGTGTGGCCATCGGGCGCGCCACCCAGCGGGCCACCGCTTCGGGGTACATCTGCCCAATGCGTTTGGGCACCAGTTCGCCAAAAATGATGGTGATGAAGGTGATGGCGGTGACCACGAGTGCCGTGGCCGTCACCGAGGCCGCCGCTTCGGTTATCCCCTGGGTCTGAAGCCAGCGCCCCAGGCTGCTGCTGAAGGCGGCTTCCCCCACAATGCCGTTGAGCATGCCGATCGAGGTGATGCCCACCTGGACCGTGGACAAAAACTGCGTGGGTTGCTCCAGCAGCTGCAGCGCGGTCGAAGCGCCCTTGTCACCGGTTTCTTCCAGAGCGGCCAAGCGTGCCTTGCGGCTGGAAGCCAGGGCCATTTCGGACATGGCAAACACGCCGTTGAGCAGCGTGAGAAAAACAATCAGGATCACATCCATGCCAGCCATTGTGCCTAAGCGGGATGACCGCTTGCCCAGGCCCATGCACAAAGGCATTGCCAGCGACAGTGCATACGCCCGTCTTGCGAGCGCAGAGATGCAGGAAATGCCCTGACAATCAGGACATGGCCGTTTACCTGATTGGCGACGTGCAGGGCTGTGACGAGGCCCTTGGGCGTCTGCTGCAAACCCTTGACTTTTCACCCAGCCGTGACAGCTTGTACCTTCTGGGTGACCTGGTCAACCGCGGGCCGGACTCGCTGGGCGTGCTGCGCCGCCTGCAGGCCCTGCAGGGCAGCGCGCATTGCCTGCTGGGCAACCACGACCTGCACACGCTGGCCCTGGCGGCAGGCGTTCGCCGGACCAGCCGGATGGACACGCTCGATGCCTTGCTGCAGGCCCCGGACCGTGATGGCTTGATGAACTGGCTGCGACAGCAGGCGATGGCCCTGCAGGCGCACGGGGTGCTGATGGTGCATGCCGGTGTGCTGCCCCAGTGGAGTGCCAACGACACCCTGACACTGGCTGCAGAGGTGGAGCAAGTGCTGCGCGGACCGCATTGGAAGGACTTTCTGACGCAGATGTACGGCAACGAGCCCGCACGCTGGGACGGTGCACTGCAAGGCGTGGCGCGGCTGCGCGTGATTGTCAATGCACTGACGCGCCTGCGTTTTTGTACCGCAGACGGCACGATGGAATTCGACAGCAAGGAAGGCGCGCAGGGCGCACCTGAGGGGTTCATGCCCTGGTTCAATGTGCCGGATCGCTGCACGGCCGCGGATGTGGTGGCTTTTGGCCACTGGTCCACACTGGGCTGGCTGGGCAGGTCCGACGTGCTGGCTCTGGACACTGGCTGTGTCTGGGGCGGCTGCCTGACAGCCCTGCGTCTGGGGCCTGATGGCGCACACGAACGCATCGAGGTGCGTTGCCCACAAGCGCAAGTGCCCGGACAAGGGCAATAAAGCCGACCAAAGCCGGGTATAAAGCATGGCTGTGTCCGTTGCGCCCTCTTTCGATCCGCGTCAGGTGCCTGTACTGGCCCATGACAGCCACCTGCCCCCTGTGCCTGCCGAACGTCTGCAGGCGCTGGCCTTGCGTTCGCGCTTTGCCACCCCGCCGGTGTGGCAACCCGAGGTGGTGCGCGAGCCCAGGTTCAGCGAGCGCCCACCGGCGGCCGCTGCCGTGCTGGTGGCGCTGGTCCAACGCGCCACCGGACTGACCGTGCTTCTCACGCAGCGCACCGCCCACCTGCCAACCCATGCGGGACAGATCGCCTTTCCCGGCGGCAAGGTCGATGAAGAAGACGCATCGGTCCAGGCTGCTGCGCTGCGCGAGGCACACGAAGAAGTCGGTCTGCACCCTCGGCACGTGGAAGTGATTGGCCAGCTGCCGGTTTACACCACAGGCACAGGTTTTCACGTGACACCCGTGGTAGCGCTGGTGCAGCCGCCTTTCAACCTGACCCCCAACCCGGGTGAGGTGGATGCCGTGTTCGAGGTGCCACTGGAATTTCTGATGGATCCCGCCAACCACCGGCGCCACGCTTTGGAGTGGCAAGGCCGCCAGCGCGAATGGTTTTCCATGCCCTACCTGGAAACCTTGCCCGAGCTGGCGACGGCTGAACGCTTCATCTGGGGCGCCACGGCCGGCATGCTGCGCAACCTTTACCGATTCCTGCTCGCCGACGCGGCAGGAGGAGAGAGCCCATGAGCTTTTTTTCGATATTCCTGGCACTGGTGCTCGAACAGGCCCGCCCTCTGTCGGCCCATAACGTGGTCTACCAGCTGATCGAGCAGTGGACTGGCTGGGCGGCGCGTACGCTGGACGCTGGCGTACGCCACATCGCCTGGGCCACCTGGACGGTGGCGGTGGTAACGCCTGCCGCTGTGGCGTTGGGGGTGCATGCACTGGCCAGCTGGGGACTGGGCTGGTTTGTCGCCGTGTTGTGGAACGTGGCCTTGCTGTACGTGACGCTCGGCTTTCGGCAGTTCAGCCACCACTTCACCGACATCCGCGACGCCCTTGAAGAGGGCGATGAGCACAAAGCCCGCGAGCTGCTGGCCCGATGGCAGCATGTCCAGGTGGGTGAAATTGAACGTCGGGAGATCGTTCGCCATGTGATCGAGCACTCGGTGATTGCAGCGCACCGCCATGTGTTTGGCGTTTTCTTCTGGTACGCCTTGCTGTCGGTTGTCGGGCTCGGTCCTGTGGGCGCAGTGGTCTACCGCCTGTCTGAATACGTGCAGCGCCGCTGGAAGCGCGAGTCCGGCATGGACGGCGGTGTGAGCGCCATGCTCGCCCAAGTGGCGCAGCAAGCCTGGCTGGTGCTGGACTGGTTGCCGGCACGCGCAACGGCGCTGGCCTTTGCCGTGGTCGGCAGCTTTGAGGACGCCATGGATGGATGGCGACACCATGCGCAAAAGTTCCCTCAGGACAACGATGGCGTGGTTCTGGCCGCCACAGCGGGGGCCATCAATGTGCAGCTCGGTGGCGCCAGCCTGACTTCTTCGCTGATGGAAGAAGAAACCGATGCGGCAGACGAAGGCGCCAGCACCCCTGGCCGTCCGGCCCAGCTTGAACACCTGGCCTCGGTGGTGGGCCTGGTCTGGCGCTCGGTCATCATGTGGCTGGTGCTGGTGGCCCTGCTGACCATGGCCAACCTGCTCGGTTGACTCACCAGCGCTGCTGGCTCAATTCTTCAAACAGTTGGGCGTAGATGCGGTGGCGGCGTTCGCTGATGCTGCCGCCCAGCGCAGCTGAAGCGACCTGGGCCAGCACCGCGCACCCTGGTTCGTGCAAGTGGGTACAGTTGTAGAACTTGCACTGGCCCAGGTATTGCCGCAGGTCGGGCATGCACTCGGCCAGGCGTGTGGGTTCGATGTGGTGCAGGCCAAATTCCTGAAAACCCGGCGAGTCGATCAGCGCGCCGCGCTGGCCCTCGGCGTCCAGGGCGTCGACCCAGTACCAGCGGGTGTTGGTGGTGGTGTGCTTGCCCGAGTTCAGCGCCTGCGAAATCTCGCCGGTTTCGGCCTGGGCTTCGGGCACGAGGCGGTTGATCAGGGTGCTCTTGCCGCTGCCTGAAGGCCCCAGCACCAGGGTGTGGTGCCCGCGCAGCGCCTGCACCAGTGCCGCGACGCCGTCATCGGCCAAGGCCTCGCCACGTGGCGCCAGACCCAACGGCAGCACCGTGTAGCCCATGGCCCGGTAAGGCGCCAGGCGCTCCCAGGCACGGGCGAAAGGCACGGCCAGATCGCATTTGTTGAGCGCGATGATCGGCGTGATTTTTTCAGCCTCGGCCGCCACCAGGGCGCGACTGAGCTGGCTCTCCGAAAACTCCGGCTCGGCCGCGATCAGGATCAGCACCCGGTCGAGGTTGGCGGCAAAGGATTTGGTGCGGATCTCGTCCTGCCGGTAAAACAGGTTGCGCCGGTCTTCAAGCCGTTCGATGCTGGCCTCGTCGCCCGTAGCGGCCCACAGCACACGGTCGCCCACCACCGCCTGGTTTTTTTTACCGCGTGGGTGTGCGATCAGGCGCTGGCCGTCATCGGTCTCGATCAAGCAGTGGCGGCCAAATGCGCCCACCACCAGGGCCGACGGCAAGGGGCTGGTTTCAGCCGCAGTCTGCAGGCGCTGGCGTTTGCTCATGCGCCCGCCCCTGGCAAGGTGTCGGTGCGGCGGGCGGCCTCGAAGTCGAGCGCGCTCAGGCCCTGGACGTCGTGGGTTCGCCAGCGGACCACGCAATGGGCGTGGTTGAGAACCAATTCAGGGTGGTGGTTCATCGATTCGGCCAGCCAGCCGATCGCGTTCACAAACAGAAGCGCCTGGGCATGCGCAGCAAAACGCCATTCTTTTTCAATGGCAATGGTCTCGCCCTCGCCATGCAGCCGCCAGCCCGGCAGTTGCACCAGCCCCGTGACCACTTCGGTGGCCTGCATCGCGCGCACTTCAGTTCGCTCCGGCCAGGCCACGCATGCGCGCCAGGCGTTCGCTCGCAGGCGGGTGCGAGTAGTAGAACTTCACGAACATCGGATCGGGCGTGAGGGTGGAGGCATTGTCCTGGTAGAGCTTGAGCAGGGCACTTGCCAAGTCGGCCGCAGGCGTTTGCGAAGCGGCGTAGGCATCGGCTTCAAATTCCTGCACTCGCGAGCGCCAGGACGACAAGGGCGCCAGGAAAAAGCTGAACACCGGCACCACCAGCATGAAGAGCACCAGCGCCAGTGCACTGTTGCTGCCGTTCATGTTGGGCAGGACGCCCAGGCCGGTGTAGAACCAGGACTGCTGTGCCAGCCAGCCCAGCAGGGCCAGGCCTGCCAGCGTGGTGGCAAAGCTCAGCGCCATCATCTTGACGATGTGCCTGTGTTTGAAGTGCCCCAGCTCATGGGCCAGCACCGCTTCCATTTCGGCGGGGCTCAGCTGCTTGAGCAGCGTATCGAAGAACACCACCCGCTTGCTCGCGCCAAAGCCGGTGAAGAAGGCATTGGAATGGGCCGAGCGGCGGCTGCCGTCCATCACGAAAAAGCCCTTGGCCTGAAAACCGGCACGCTGCATGAGCGCCT
>JACCDV010926604.1_pt1 | contig 31831 bp, 32 predicted proteins | sample 7446131 | NCBI WGS metagenome assembly JACCDV01 (sample SAMN15323448, study PRJNA562643) | freshwater metagenome | isolation source: river surface water | place: USA:Blue River Watershed | collected 2017-08-17 | reverse complement strand
TGAAGAGGAACCTTTAATGGGTATTTCGATTCGCATTAATATACCCATTCTCTCCGAACTGATCTTGATGCTTGACCAAGGGTCTTCCCATTCTGAGCTTGGAACCCATGGGATGGTATCCACCCCATTGGATGCCAAGCTTTCCAATACAGTTCTAAGACTGTTGCAAGCATTAACTTCGGCTAACGATACGGATATTCTTGGGCATTCAATCTTGCGGGAAATTCATTATCGGGTTTTAACCAGCAATCAAGGTGAAGCTATTCGCGCATTACTAAGCCAGCAAAATCACCTGGGTAAAATCAGTAAGGCCTTGCGAAGGATACATTCCGATTTTGCAGATGATCTTAACGTCGCGAAACTGGCTGATGAAACCGGGATGAGTTTGGCTGCCTTTCACGCCAGTTTTAAAGCCGTGACTGCAACATCCCCAATACAATATCTGAAAACAACGCGGTTACACAAAGCCAGATTACTCATGTTTCAAGACGGTACTTCAGCAGCGCATGCTTCCGCTAAAGTTGGCTATGAGAGTCCTTCACAATTTAGCCGTGAATTTAAACGACTGTTTGGTAAAACCCCAATGGAAGATATGGCCGCTATGCGAGAATCACTCATCACATTACCCTTCGACCCAGCTTCTAAATATGTAACCGTTCAGCCGTAAAGAGGAGCTTTGTCCCGTATTCTGCTTAATCCGCTTAGTGTCTTTTTATAAATTAGGAATAATTCGTTGAATTGTTGCCAACTAAAATAATGCAATTGATAATGGCGTCTGAGTAATCACTTAACTTTTTGCGGTAGCTTTTAACACCGCGTTTAAAACCCCTGGATACTTCTGCTCAATTTCCTCAAGTCTCAAAGAGTTCATGTGTTCTGTCCCTTCTATCAACGTTTCAACAAGCCCTGCGCTTCGAAGGATTTTGAAATGATGCGACATACTAGATTTTGGACGATTCAGGTCAATTTCCCCGCAAGTCATCTTTCTACCCGCTTTCGCAAGTAAAGTAACAATCTCTAGGCGAGTCGGATCTGCCAGCGCATACATGATGTCCGTCAATTCGACTTGGTCTATGGTGGGATGTTTGATTTGCCTCATATGATCAATTTACCACATCTCTTGATAATATTCTATAGTTCTATTATATTCGAACAATGATACAATGGCATTTATAGTTTCCACTTAATCATCTCTGAATATCAATAAAGGATCACCATGACAGATTTATTTTCATCCTATCAATTGAAGGATGTCACATTAAAAAATAGAATCGCTATCCCACCCATGTGCCAATACATGGCAGAAGATGGCTTAGTGAATGACTGGCATAAAGTACATTATACGAGCCTAGCGCGTGGCGGTAGTGGACTGGTCATTGTGGAAGCAACTGCGGTGGCGCCAGAAGGACGTATCACACCAAACTGTTTAGGAATTTGGAATGATGATCAAGCGGATCAGCTGCGCGAAATTGCATCAGCAATCAAAGCCGCAGGTGCCATTCCAGGGATTCAGATTGCACATGCCGGTCGTAAGGCTAGTGCCAATATTCCATGGGAAGGCGATGACCATATACCGGCAACAGATGCACGTGCATGGCAAACTATCGCGCCGTCTGCAATAGCGTTTGGTGGTGATCTGCCACGTGTGCCTACTGAGATGACAATTGCTGATATCAAACGGGTACAAAATGATTTTGTTGTAGCAGCTCAGCGTGCGCTTGACGCAGGATTTGAATGGCTTGAACTCCATCTTGCACATGGATATCTGGGTCAGAGTTTTTTCTCACCTCATTCAAATCATAGAACGGATGAATATGGTGGAAACTATGAAAACAGAGCTAGATTCAGTCGAGAAACGCTTTCGGCTGTGAGGAAAGTTTGGCCAGATAATTTGCCGTTAACCGCTCGATTTGGTGTTCTGGAGTTTGATGGCAAAGATGAAGAGACATTGAGCGAGTCGATTCAATTGGTTAATGACTGGCAGCAACTTGGGCTGGATATGCTAAGTGTAAGCGTTGGATTCACTATTCCAGAAACCAATATTCCATGGGGACCAGCATTCATGGCCCCTATTGCCGAACGTGTCCGCAATGAAGCTAAGATACCTGTTTCATCTGCATGGGGCTTTGGTACACCTAAGCTTGCCGATCAAGCTGTGCGTAAAGAACAGTTAGATTTGGTGATGATAGGACGGGCTCACTTGGAGAACCCTAATTGGTCATATCAAGCAGCAAAAGAATTAGGCAAGGAAAGTCCGGCTTGGATTCTTCCGCCACCATATGCTCATTGGTTATCCAGATATAAAATCCCAACAGCGGACTAAGCGAATAAACTTAATTGGGTTGGGTGCAGTAAAGTATCATATTGCACTCAAGTGTCCGCTTTGGGCCGATTGCTGAAATCAGAAAAACTAAACTGAACGGCAGCTTTGTCCCACTAAGGCGACATTAGCAATATTTTTCAGATCACCTTAATTGGCATGGTTCAGATAATTATAAGTGGCTTCTTTGAAATAATTCTAGGTGGCTCATTTCACTGGAATACTCAGCATGGGCTGTTACAAAAGAAACAGCACTTCATGAGTAAGCCGCATGGAACAGTGTAATACGAAGTCATGATGAGCTTATTGCCTCGTTGCGATCTCATGGACATACATGGTCACAAGCTCAAGTCGAATTTAATCGGTTATCGAATACACATCGTAACAATTTAATGGCGGCCTGGGAGGCGATGGATGCTCGTTGCGGTGAGTATCAGTCACTACTAGCCAAGTTCAGATCACAACAATCGGAAAAATAGGTTTGCACGGAGTATTCTGGGAATACTCCGTTCCGTGCGCTATTGAAGTGTATTTCAACCCCTAATTCTGCAAAGGCGAAATTAGCAACTCCCAGAAATACTCTGCTACGCCTTCATTACTCAGGAGTAGATTTTCGCGCCCCCCTCGGGAAGTCATCCCCAATGCCTTGAATCCCATTGAGTAGCCATCGTCAGATAAACTCATACTTTCGTTATAACTGTTTCGAGTTATTCCACTATGGCTGAAAAAAATATCACCACCCATTGCACTGTTACCAATCCAGATGCCGCATTTGCATTTACGTTTACCGTAAACATAAATTGAAGCTTCAAAACTGTTTGCATCAACTCTTCTGAATTCTTTATCTATTCCTTCATTACGGTTTGTGAGTTCCTGGAGCGAGTTTTCAAAATATCCTGATACGTACTCAAATACATCAACTCTTGCTTGATCTCGCTCTCTATCAGTAAATGCTTTTTTGATTCTTAGGTTACTAGAGCGGTCTGTCTGAGTTGATATAGGTTTAGTTACAGGGGATTGCGGCACAATTGATTGCTGAGAAGAATGTTGTTTTGAATCTATAGGCGTCAACTGTTTGATAGACTTCTTTATAGCTTGCACTACCTGAAGAAAGCCATCATCCTGCGTTGGAAAATGCACTATAGGTTTGCCATCAAGCGTTGCTGCTTGCAGTTTTCCGAATGGAAGATCATGCCAATCACACGGTCTCAGAATTACAGGAATTACTATAGCTTCGCCATTTCCATGTCGCTCTAGGGCTCGTTTCATTTCTAAGTTATAACAATAATCGGAAGCAATGAAATCTGGACTAACGAGCAAAAGCACAATATCAGCACGTTCAAAGTGGTGGTCAATCTCATGGGCAAATTTTTGACCTGCTGAAATTCTTCGGTCATGCCAAGTATCAATTAGTCCTAAACGTTTAAGCCCAGCAAGGTGAACTTCAAGTTTATTACGAAGTTCTTCGTCTACGTGAGAATAAGAAAATACGAGGTTTGCCAAAGTCTATCCTTAACTAAAAATACAAAATCAAACTAAGGGTTTTGCCAGAGCTTGATTGACAAAATGCATAATGATATCGCCAGCATTATATTCAATCTCCAAGCAATCATTTCCGTCATCCACTTCAAAATCGGTGATTCCTCGTCCATTGAATATGAATGTGCCAATGATGTCTTTTGACTCAATGAATTTCGGGCTTTCCCTCAGGCAATATACGACTCCATGCAGCGAGCTATCTTCAAGTAAACTTGGAACGAACTGGAACCTAAGTTGCATCCCTGCAAATAATACGTTGAAATAGTTATTGTCGAGAGAAGCATCAAAGGACAAATTAACAATTCTCGAAGATGGATCGAGCAAGTATTGTGCTCCATTGAAAAAACTATCAAAGTGGGCTTTTAATTCTAAGTAGCGGCGGCCAGTTTGAATGGATTTTTCATGGCTATTGGGTATTAGTTTCATTTACTCTCCGGATTAAATCAATAATTCTGTAGTGGAATACTTAAATCCAATATTTCCTGTTCAAATGCATAAGGACTTTTACTAATCCCAGATTGCTCTTCGTACCACTCACAACTCACTGCAATTTTTTGCATTTCGGTGATTTCTTTGGAGTCAAGTTCTCTGAGGCGGTAATTTAGAGGCAATTTGTTAGGGTTCATACAATGTAGCTTAATTTTGCGATCTAAAGATTTTGCAACCTCAAAGATATTTCTAGCAATACGATAACCTCCTGCGTCTACGTCTCCCCAGTGGTAAAGTTCAGATTGAGGTGGAGAGTTACGGATGAGTAGCTCGTAGAATTTTCTCCATGAAGGAGAGGGCATGCCATTGGAGTAGATTAAAATTACGCCTAGATGGTTTAGTTGAGTGAGCTCATGAAATGTTGTCAGATTCTCGATTGAGAGAATCATCTTACAATCACTATCAACCTTAATGCCAGTGACCGATGAAGGTGGTAACCCCAGATATGGAAATGGAATGGTTATATCATCGGCATTATTCAATTGGACGGACAGGCATCCTGTAATCATCACGGGTGATGGATGTTTTACCAATCCTAGTTCTGCAAATATCTCATCCTTTTCTCTAGGCAGAGCGTTGATATCTGTCGAAGTTAGTAAGTCCAGTGCTGGGATAATGGCTTCCAAGTGCTTAGTATCAAATCCAAGTCTTGCGCTCATTCGACGGATTGGTATGTCTTGCTGATCAAGTTGTTGGCATTGATTGATAGTTTTAATGGCATCAAGAATTTTGCTTTCATCGCTTATCCCCAAGCTTCGCGGTTTACGCCCACTTTTCCAAGCATCAAGAATCATTTCAAGTATTGGAAATTGGGTAATATATGGGGAGAATGATTGCCTAATCATGGATAGAGCTTCCCATCTTGGTGTCAGGTTCAGCAATGACGCAAGCTTTACTCCATCAGCTAAAACTACCCTCTTAACCTGATTTTGGTAACCAGCAGTAATGTCCCATTCAATTAGAATAGCGCCTTGCGATTTGGCATGTAGCAAGACACCATGATAATCCTGCTTATCAGTAGCTTTTCTTATGTTGAAATATTCAGGATTTCCTTTTTCACTGAACAATATGCTTGCCGTAGCCACATCTGATCTGGCCCATGTGTTCTCTGCGCGCTCCATGAGTCGTTGCAAGAATTTTTCTCCCAGATTCATTGAGTTCCCGCAATAATTTCAGCTTCCAAGCTGTCTATAAGATCAGGATGTAGCATTGGCATGTCGGACGTCATTATTTTTTGCAAAGCCTCAGTGAAATGTTCGTCCGTCTTGAACACATCGCCTCCGAATCTGGCCATGGTAAACATGGTGTCGGTCATAGGCATGAGCTTCCCTTGGTCTGACTCTGGGCCAGCCATAATGAGCTGAAGACCTATACTCTGTAGAAATTGCGCTGCAGCATAGGAGTTTTGGCTGTCCATTCCATAGAAAGCTTCATCCAGCAGCATGAGTGCTGCGCCATCATTGGGTTTTTCACTATCAATCCGATAGGCTGCCGCCAAGGCGGCGCCCGCAATCACGTAAAACGGCACGCGGTGCTCGCCATTCGAAGCAACGCCGATACGCTTACTTAAAGTATTGGTTACTTTATTGTCCTGCAGTATCTGTAAGTCAAAATTGTAAAATAACCGATAGTCTTCAAGAGGATTTTGGGATTTCTTGCCTTCGGATGATGCGCTTGCTTCGAGCAGTTGCAGTATCTCATCTCTGGCGTCGTCCTCCTGCGTGAACAACGAACTACCGTCCATTTCATCAATGTGTCTAATGAAGTTGTAGATTTTCTTGTATGCCTCTGCGGGCTTAGCTTCAAACCGGTAACGTTCATTACTGGAGAACACTGGGCAGCGATCCAGCATCGTGTTGAGATTGCGTATACCTTTTTCCAGTTTCTGAATTGCTTCGCGAAGGCGGTAGGCAATATCAGTGCGGAATGAGGTTTCTGCTGCACGCAGCGCTTCATCAGCATCATCTTTGTATTCTACAAGCTTAGAGTTTTGTAACTTATCAGCTTGAGCTTTTGCCCAAATGTGGGCTTTGCGCCAATCCCCACGCTCTTCTATCAAGGAGACGCCGTACTTGTCGATATATTCGCGGAAGGCAGAAACCGCATTTGGCTGGACATCACTAATGCGCTTGTCATAGCGAGTGCGCTGTATTTCACATTCGCGTGTGGGTTCTTTGTCTTCGTGCTTGGTCACATTCTCATACAGCGCGGAAAAAATATCCTGATCATAGTGCTCAGCAGCTAAGGCTGAATCGCAATCTTCTTTGATATTATTTAACTTAATATTCAGATTCGTAATATCTTCTTGAAGCGACTGAACAGCTGCTATATCGACAGACTGCTTGCTTAAATAGTCTTCATATTTATCGTTCATTTCGACCTGCTTAGCCTCAAGCTCTACCTTTCTTAGACGCAACTTTACAAGGTAATCAGGTTCTCTTATTGCGTCTGGATCAGGTGCGTTTTGAACTTCGATCCTGCACCCATTCAAGCTATCCAGTAAATCATGATAAGCCGAAGCTTCAATAGCTGCCCCCACAAAATTTTTGGCATGGTTAAATTTTTTCAAATGGCTTAATGCGTCCTGCCACACCGTGTAACATTGAGTAATGTCAGATTTTAATTGCTGCAAACTTTGTTCACTTGCCTTAGAGCCTATCTGCCAATGTTCAATTGGTATAGTCCGCAGACGTTTAGTGCTACCATTGGCGCTAAGCATTCCATCTTTTGTCATTGATCGGCCATGGCGTTCTAGCTCTTCTTCAGTGTCTACACACTTCATAGAACCCAAAATTTGCCGAATGAAAGCCAGCGCAGTTTTATTATCACCAATTAAAAGCGCCGCAACTGTATCTAATGCTGGCTTTTCAGGCTGCTCACGCAAATGATTTGGTTGCACGATATTGACGTGATAGGCCCATTGACCACCATGTTTTCTTATAATTTGGACAGCCTCACGTTCACGACCAGGTTCTACGACCAAAGCCTCACGGTTTGACCCAAGGAATGCTTCTATCGCGCCTTGCCATTCTCGATCGGTCACTTCAAGCAATGAGCACACAGGAGTTGCTATAATGCCATGATGTTCAAACTCTAGAATGGCTGAGCCAACAGCATCACTGAGTAGTCCTGCACCTCTTTGCTGTGCCGCCAACAGACCAGATTTTGCTTGAAAATGTTCTTTCGCAACTTTCTCAGATTCAACAGCTTTTTCCATCAGTTCTTCAAACTTTGGCTTCAGTGAACGAATCTGCTTTAAAGAAGATTGCAGGAGCTCCTCACTAACCGTTTCATTGTTTCTTGAGTGTGCTTCCCATTTGCTATAACAGGCTTCAAGTGCTTTGATCACCTGTGGGTCCTCGCCGCTCAGGCATACCTCAAGTTGCTGTAAGGTGCTACGTAAGCTGAGATGGAAGCTAGCAATATCCTTTTCTGCTCGCTGAAGTTTTTCGTTGAGAAGTTTAAGTACCTGTTTAGCTTGATCGTAATTAGATGAGGTAGGGTCGGCCGATATTTTGGCAACCAAGGCATCTCGATCAACGCTAAGTTTCACCAGTGTTTCTGATACTTTTGTTATGGCTGGTGCAATAACTAGTAGCCGATTTCTTGCCTGATCTTGACTATCTGACAGAGATTGCAGATTATTTTCTGTGGCCTCACGCTCTAGGATAGCCCGCACTGCAATAATAGTATCGCGGCGCTTATAAGCGTCATGTAATTGATTCATGTCCTTATCAATGACATTTAGCCTATTAATTTGCTCTTCCGTGTCCGCAATCAAATTCTTGAGCTGTCGAAACCGATTTATTTGTGCGAGTGCATTTTGTTTATTGATACTTTGGGCATCGACTAGGTAATCACGAACAAAATCATTTACATTCTCGATGTCCTTGAGTTCCATGCTCTTCTTGAAGGCTCTGACAAATGAATGACGGTCTATGTGTCTGGCATTAGGTTGCAGTTCATGAATTAGCTGGTCAACATATGACTCTGGATGAGTTGTGATGAATGGCGTGCGACCAGCCGCCTTGGCGCGACGATAGAGTTCAACTTCAAATACTTTCCAGTCCAGCGGAACCTGACCGCCTTCTGTTTGTTGAAGGTGTGCCTCCAGTTCAAGCTCGACACCACTTACAATATACAAGCCGCGCACCTTATGGGCAGGCTCATCGATTGACGCGTGCACGCAGACGCCTACGCTGATTGGCACACCAGTTTTCTGGTCACGGAACACCAAGGTGATAAAACTTTGTGCATGGTCGCGCTTTCTCGGCATGCTGTTGCTGAACTCGTCAGATGACTGCATTGATCCCAGACAATATTCTTTTATATTTCGCTTCTGCTGAGAAGAAACAGATTGCGAATTAAAAGCCAGAAAATTGCCATGAGCACCAAGCATGGCAATCTGAAAAGCGTCCAATACACTAGTCTTGCCGACGCCATTAGGGCCAAGAATGGCCATATTGCCTCGCATCTTGAAGGTTTCAGCCTCAAAGAAGGAGAACTGAATCAGATGTAGGCTTTCAAGCTTTTTCATGGATATCACCTTGTGTTTGTTCTTCCTGATCGTCCTCTAATTCAGCAGTATCTACGATAGCATTCTGATAGGCCCCGAGCCTTGAAATGGCGGACTCGCTGATTACCTCAACAATAGCGGGGAGAATAATGATAGTGAATGGTTGTGGGTCAGACTCCACCTGAGAACCTATTTTGGCGATACCATAGCGCCGCATCTGTTGAATAAGGTCGCGTAGCTGCCCAGTGTTTGTGGGCAGATCACGATTTGTAGCGGCAGTGAAAGCAGACATCAGATCTGGAATGGAAATGGTTGCTTCTCCTACTTCAAGATCTCCTGTGGACGCCTTGTCATGATAAAGCTTTCGCAGTACAAGTAGCAGCAGGGTTTCTGTCAGATCCATGACTTGCTGCTTTCCTACGTAAGGTATGACATAACAGTATCGATATGTATCATTGAAATCCAAACGCTGGCCAGAAAGATCAGCGGCTTCTCTGAACTCATTTTTATGCGAATGGATGATTGCGTATGACACGCTTTGTGACATATCTTTTGCATATAGGACTTGAGAGCAAATAAGCTGGTAAAGAGCTTGCTTGAAGTCGGATTCTTCATAAAGACCGTTAGATTGTTCGGCTACGGTAGACCAATTTTTTGGCATGATTAAACTCTTTTCCTGACCTTAAACATTGGTCCGTCAATTAATGGGCTGATGGTTCTTTCACCGAGCTGAGACTCAATCTCTATTGGAACACCTTTAAGCAAGCTGTGCATAGGGAGTTTGCTACTTTTGGAGACTAGGTGATAAAGAGCAAGTTTGGATAGCGTCAAGAATGCGCAGGCATCTTCGACCGTTTTAATTTCAAAGTGGTCTGAATCAATTTCCAATTGGCTACCCATATTTTTATCAAGGTAAGTAAGCAAAACTTTATCAGAAACGATGCGACTTTTAATCATTGCCATACGCAATGTAACAAGCGCCTTCTCGCGTGGGGTCATCTCACGCTTGCGAATAAATACTTTTGGTTGAGCCTTGGCTTTGATTATTGGCTGCCGCAATCTTTCTTCGGATAAACACTGACCAGGTGGAATCAACCTGCCTTCGATTGAGAAACCATTTTTATCGGAATTAAGCACCGCCATGATTGCCTGATCAATCGAGAGTTCTAGGCGGTCAGATGTTTTGAGTCTGTATGTCAGAAATGCAACGGATCGTCTAGTCGCTTCGTTAACACTGTGATCAAGGCGATCTAGATAGCGCTCAATATCCACAAATCGTAGGAAGCGTTGAACATCAGATTCAAACATGGACTCAGGGTCTTCATTTCCAGGGCGGGAAATGTCAGCATAACCTTGTATTAGGCTACGGCGTTTCACAGGGTCGTCTCGAAGAGATTCCACCATTGTCACGATCTCCCAGCGGTGCTTGAGCGGGTGGTTCTCAGTTCTCAATTGTTGGTAATCTCGGACATATAAGGTGGATACATATTCTCCAAAGAAGCGCTGAACAAAAACCTGTGTTTCATCTTTTTGTCCTAGATTGGCAAGAATATCTTTCACGCGTACTGCTGTTGCATTCAGAGTGTTTATAAGCCTTATGGATTCCTGAGCTGCACTTTGAAAGCCCTGCGCTTGCGCAGTAGGATTTTCCATAACATGGCAGAGCTGGTTATATATCATTTGCACTTTTCCGCCTATCAGTTGCGGACCTTCATGCACAAATTGGTTTAGTGTTTCGAATAACCTGAGCACAATCGGGTGCATATTGATAAAAGTACGTACACCAACTCGTTCAGATTTCATCCAACCTGTATCAATAAGCCTATTAAGTATCAAATTGGCCTGTATATTGAGTGGCGCACCTTCTTCCAATTCTTCGCTATCATCTTGCCAAGGCTGGCTGTTTTGCAGGTACCGTTCAATTTCAATGGTTAGATCACGCTGCAGAAATCCATCCTCTTGTGGCGGAATTGCATCGGGCCCGAAGAGCACATTATACAAACGCTCTAGAAGCTCCCACATACGACGCTGATTCTGGCCAACGAGCGGCCTGAAAATGTCCGCTGGAACACGATCGAATAGATTTGAGCTTTTGTGCTGATAAATTATCATGTATGATAATTTATCATAGTTGATAACAAAGTCAAACCATGGCAAACACTGACAAGTCTAGAGAAGCACGATTTCGGGTGATAGAGACCATTTTATTGTGGGAAGGCGAAATATCTAATGAACGCGTTCGTGAAATACTTGGGATTCAAGTAGTCCAGGCAAGTAGGGTTCTGTCGGAATACATTAGCCATAATCCAGAGCAAGTATCTAGAGATGCAACTAGATCTCCATACAAATCAGCGCCGAGTATCAGGCCTAAGTACTCATTAGGAACCGTAGATGAATACATTGCATTGTCTCGTCTTTTTGATGGCGCTGAAGCGCTGATTGTTGATGTGCGATACGATCTTACGACACCGACCCCGGATATTCTTTCAAAGGTGTCTCTGGCAATACGCAATCGTGTCGGATTGACTATCCATTATCTGTCCATGACTAACCCTGCTGGGTCACAAAGGCTAATATATCCCCATTCCATTGTACGTGCTGGACGTAGATGGCACATCCGCGCCTGGTGCACGGATAAATTGGCATTCCGTGATTTTGTGATTGGTCGAATCCAAAAAGCAAAGATTTATGAGAAGGCAGCTTTACACTGTGTTGGGCAAGATGAAGAATGGAATAAAAAAGTACCCTTGATCCTAGGTGCTCACCCAAAACTTAATAATGATCAAATTAATGTAATTCGGAATGAATTTTTTAATGGCGCAGTTTCAAGAAGATTGATGGTAAGAAGTTGTCTTATGCAATATGTGATTCAGGATATAAGGGTGGCTGTTAATTTAGAGATCGAAGTTCCTCCTGACTATCAGCTGGCTGCGCTTAACGCGGATGAGATTAAACAATTTTTTTTCAAATCGTCGTAATTTTAATTCTGTCTTAACACTAACAATCGGGGTGAAACGTACGATCCTTAAATAGTAATTCTTCTTCTTGAGAATAACCTGTTATTACTTGGTAAGAGTCCGACTGATGAAGATATTGTTTATGAGGCCCGCGAGAATTGGCATTCATCAAAAATTGAAATTGAACGAGAGAAGTTTTTTAAGGGACTTGAGTGGATGCGTAAGGTATCTTTGATTCCAGTAGGCAAAGGAAAGTGTGTTAATTAAATTAACAAAGGTCACTAACTTCCCATGGCATTTTCCGACTCTACTTACCGGTTGCGGGACGAAAAGCTTGTGACCTGAGCAAAGTTATACAATAAATTCACTGATTGTTATTTTCTTAAGCCTTTATGGTTGGAATAAAACAATAGTCATCTTTAGCAATATTTCCTGCAGATGGTTCAAATTTCATATCAAATTGACTGCGTTTTTGGTCATCTTCTATTGGAGTAGTTAATTCATAAAGTGCTATTTGTGCAAGTCTTAGCCCTGGATAAAGAGTGATTGGTATTTCACCAAAATTGGCTAGTTCAAGGGTAATGATCCCACGATAACCTGGATTAACAATTGTAGCTGTAGCAATATTAAGTCCTTCTCTAGCCCAAGAGGAACGAGCTGTTACAATACCTTGTAGATTGTTGGGTATTTTCACCCACTCCATAGTCGGAACAAGTGCTAGAGTACCAGGATGTAGCAAAAATGGGCGTTTGAAAGGTATATCAAACCTTTCATGTTTTTGCTGTTTTCCACGTATAGAGTCGTGATCATCTTGTTCTTTGTAAGCAGCCGGTTCAACATGGGATTGCGCTCCAGCCCTTGCCAACATTACTACCGTGCCCATACGCAAGTCTATTGAAGACTCCCCTAATTGTTCTGAATCAAGGATTGGTGAAATTACTAAACTACCGTCCGCAAGTCTTTCAGCAATTGTTTTTCTTGATAATGCAGACATTATACTTTTGCCTCTAGCTTAGTATTTTTCGCCTCTTTGGCTTTTTTATATGCAATTTTCTCTTTGATAGCTCGTTGTTGCATGATGCCATGCTCACAAAGTCTGTTGACAGTATCAAACGGTATAGGGAATTGGGTGTTGCTTGCAGCAATCCATCCTGCATAAAGAGTATGTCTAAAATCTATCTCGAAATGTTCTGGACCTTTCTCAGTAGTAAAGCGATACCCTACAGGAGGTATTTGGTTAATTATCTGATTTACTAATGGCTTAATTTCTTGAGCAGATGGCATTGGATATAGAGCTTTTGCATGATTGCTTAGAAAGCCCATAATCGCATTAGTGGTGTTTTTAATCTGTTCCTCGGTAAAAACATCAAACCAAACATCTTTCTGACGCTTTTCATAAATACTTGCCCAGAATGCTTCGACATGAGGCTTAGTTTCAGCATCAAATGCTATTTGATCATAGCCAATGTGTTGGGCTGCAACAATTAGCATGTTTACCCGGCAACCGGTCGGAGGATGTTCTTGCCCAACTTTTGCACCAGAAGGTTCCGTGCTATACAACAAGTCACATAATGCAGCTAAAAAGCTTGGCCCAAACATAAGTAATCCAATAAAATCGCAAAGAAACTCTTCCACCCACGCATCATATTCAGCGAAACTTAGGAAAAAATTCTGAGGGTCTATTTCATACTCTGCTTTTAAAAGTGATAAGTATACTTGTGCCGAGTTTGGTGCTTTACTACTATATAGCCAATCAACTACAGCGTTATGATTGCAAAACTTGTCATTTGGGTCAATGAGATTAGTACGTAGTATTTTTGTAAGATCTCCCTGGAATTTTGGAAAGCTAAATATTGCATGACCAATTTCATGGCCTAGAATAGTATGAAGAAGTACAAAGTGTTTAAGTGTTCTTGGAAAGAATATTGTTAATATTCGTTTTTTAGCAAAAGACCTATTTGCCTCAACATCGATTTGATAAGAGCTTAATCCACCCTCAGATAAAACATGTACTTTAGGTGGCAGACTTGGTTTTAAACTTGTGGGTTCTGTACATACAGCTTCGCTAATCTCTTTAAATTCTTCAACAAATGGCCAAGAATACTCCCCAAGTGATGAGCGTTCTATTCTGCAGATTAGAGCAGATAGTGATTCAAGTGCATAGAATGAAAGTGAAAGAGCCTCTGAGTCCGCTTCATCAGTATTGTTAAGCTCACCTTTAATTAGCTGAAGACGAGCATCACATTCTTCATAAAACTCGCGGCTACCATCTAAGCCATATTCATACCGAAGAGTTTCTTCTAAAACTAATCCAAGATTTTTACATTCACATAGTAAAAAGTCCTTAGATTTCATGACTTGCGATTTTAAACTAATACTTGATGAAAATTATTAAAAAAATCTTTGGCATGGGTTTGTTGTTGTTTACTTACTGGTTGATCATTAGCAAGCCCTCTCAACACATCTTCAAGTTCATCAATAGCCTGATTAGATGGAACGTTTCCAAAAACGTTATTTAATGACTGAGATAAGGCTTGTTGTATGTCGACATGCCAAGCTTTTGATTGTCTAGGCATGTTTCTGCCTGAAAATGATCGAGAAGCCAATACTCCACTTCGATTTTCATCTTTAAATGCATCGTAGCGATACATTTCTAGTAGACGAAAAATATTTTCTAGTGGAATTTGTGCAGCAGGTGTTGCTGCCACTTCTGGTTGATCTACATATGTGGAAACAAGGTAAGCGAAGCGCTTATACATTGCGCTGCTGTCGTCTTGGCGAAAGGCTGACATTATGCTCATAGCGATCTCCTTATATTATAATTCAAAACAATTTGAATGCTGTTTATTGACTCAATCTTAGTTAAGCCTAAGCAACTTTTAATCCATTTACTATATTGGCAGTAACTTCTTCACGAAGTTTTGATAATTCCAAAACAAATGCAAATGTCATTTGGCCAGTCGCTAACAACTCTACAACACCATCATCTTGAAAGTAAATATTGTACCCATCCGTAACTACATATTTAGTAGTTAGTATCCCTTTAGCCTCGACCGCTCGACCATGTAATGAAAGTAAGCAATTTTTTAAGCGTAAAGGTGATATTCCATTTACCAGTAATTTTGCGATAACACGTAACAGAAGTATATCGGCAAATGAATAGCGACGGCTAGTGCCGCGACCGCGTTTATTACCATTAGATGGTATAACGAGTTCATGGCGGCAAAGATAATTAATCATATCAAGCGTTAGTTCTGATAATCGTGCTGCCGCCTTGGCATCGAACCAATCTCTGACTGACGTATTCTTTTTTGACTTCATAGTTATGAGTCTAGCTCTAGACACATAATCTAGTCAACTGATTTTATTGGATAAATTACAATTAAAATGCATTTTTTATCTTTTCATTACTAAGCGTTATTAAATGACATATGATTTTGAGCAAATAAGATACGAGTGGCTTACAGCAAGTTAATACTGTAAGCCAGATGATTACGTCATAGCTTTCTACGCTTATTACGTCTGCCATGACGATCCAGTAAAGACTGGAAATGAGCGATTTGTAATTGCAGAGATTCTTCATTGAGGCTTTCTAAGTCTTTACTATCAATAGAAAACCCTAAGCTCTTTGCACTTTTAATCAATCTTTCTAGATAAGAAAGACTTTGCTCTCGGTTGTTAAGTATTTTGCTCGGGCGATGAAGCACGGCGTTATTGGATTGAGTATTCTCATGAACTTTCAATATAGAAAGAGCAGCGGACTTATTGAGTGTTTTAAGCTCTGTTATATCCAAATGTTGTTCTTGTGCGAACTTAACGAACTCTTCATCAGGACTATTCAAGATGTGGTCTAAGCCTTGTTCAAGCAAAATCTCATCAAGCGTCGATTTAGTATTCGTTGCCATTATTGTTTACCTCCTAATTTTTCAATTGCTCTCTGTATCTTGCGATCTGCAGCCCAAAACTGCTTATCGTTTAAATTAAGTTCAATCCGTATTTCTGCCTTCGACAGCCCATGCTCAAGTAACATATTTAAAATATTAACTGCCGTTGAATCATCACTTAGTGCCAATCGTAAAGCTTCTATTTTTTCGATGGTTTCAGCATGATTTTCAAATTGAATTATGATTTCTTCAGGTGTCAACACTTCATCTAAAGCTGTGATGCTTGGTGAATCGTCATCGTCGCGTTCTTCTTGACCGTAAATTACACTAGGTTTTGTTCTGGCTAGCATTCTTGTTTGATTGGAAGCGATACTTCGCATGACACCTACAACGTATGTAGGAAAGTCGACTTTAGATTTGTTCCAATTGCGGCTTGAGAGAATAGCTTCATAAGCTGAATAAATAAGATCAAACTCTGTAGTTTGCACTCTCAACCCAGCGTGTCTATTCAGAATCCACTTAGCGCCAGCTGTGATGCGAGGTGATGGATTTCTCGCTTCATTTTCTATTGCATCCCTAACCTCTGTATCAGTTGCAAATTGATCATGCATTTGTTCATTTAATCTAGGTTTATTCAATTTAATAATCCTCCTTGTACTGTAATGCTCATATTTAGCAATTTTTGACACAATTTTTATAAAAAATAATTTGTAATATTTTCGTCAAAAACTCCAGTCATCTGCGCATTACTTGGTGAGGGTAAATCAAACTTACATTAGGAAGGAATTAAGAATGGAAACTGTAATCGCTAAAGATAAAGATGTAAATAAAACAGAAGATAAAAGCCCTAAATACTTTGTTACGGTCGAAGGCGTGGAGCATCCTTGGAATCAATCAAGTATCACGACGGAGCAAATAGCTGCATTAGGTGGATGGGCCGCTGAAGGTGTGATTGAGATTGATAAAGACAATGTTGAACGCACCCTAACAGTTGGCGAGGTGGTTGAACTTAAGCCAGGGCATGGATTTTCTAAAAAGGTGCGTTGGAAACGTGGTGATAACTTATTTGAAAACCGCCTTGTAAGCGAGCTGACTCATTTGCAAGGCCATTTTAAAGAGGCAAAACAAGAAGGAATGTGGTATCTAATCCCCCGATACCCATTGCCTGAAGGATGGAGTCAGAAATTTGTAGACGTAGCTTTTAGGATACAGCCTGGTTACCCCAGTACGCCACCTTATGGTTTTTATGTGCCGGCAGGCATTCGTTTCAAAGAAGCGTTACCAAACAATTATCAGGAAGCTATTTCAGACCCACCACCTTTTGCAGGTACTTGGGGTATGTTTTCTTGGGCACCAGAAGAATGGCGTCCTAGCGACAATTTGAGCGCTGGATTCAACTTGCTTAACTATGCTTTAGGTTTTGCCAATCGCTTTAAAGAAGGTGTTTAACATGGCAATCTCAATCTGCATGACTGCGGACATGTACGTCAGCATTTTAGCCCACCTTTTTCCTAAAAATGATAAGCGTGAACAAGGTGGGTTTTTGTTCTGTAAGTTTGATGAAACCTCACAGGTGTTTGAAAGTTTAGAGTGGTTGCCCTTAAAAGGTTCTGACTATGCAGAACAAGCCAGTGACTATCTTGAGCTTGCTGATGAAACACGTGCAAAGATCATTAAAAAAGCCCATGACATGGATGCATCACTCGTAGAGTTGCATTGTCATCCAGGGCCTTCTAAAGCCGCTTTTTCAATTGCTGACTGGGTAGGGTTCAATGAATTCGTTCCACACATATTATGGCGCCTGAAAGACAGACCTTATGCAGCGTTGGTGTTTGCTTATGAAAGTGTAGATGGCTTTGCCTGGTTAAATAGGAATGCAAAGCCAGTAACCATAAGCAGTATTAAAACTGAGTTAACTCAGTACCCTACTACGGGGTTGTCCATAAATGCATTGAATCGAGGAATGTATGAAAAATTTTGACAGAAACATTAGATTTTTTGGTGCTGCAGGCCAGGAAATTATCAGAAAAACTACCGTTGCCATAGTGGGTTGTGGTGGACTTGGCCAACATGTCATTCAGCAACTCGCATGTTTGGGGGTGGGTAAGCTCATCCTGATAGATGATGAAGATTTGAGTGGAACTAACTTAAATCGCTATGTATTAGCACATGAAAACGATCCAATACCTGGTTCAGCTAAAGTAGATATCGCTAAACGTGCCATTTCATTGATTGATCAAGAGATTCGAATTGTAACTATTAAAGCTGAACTCAGAAGCAAAGAGGCATTTGATGCCTTGTTATTGGCGGAAACGATTTTCGGTTGTCTCGATAACGATGGCACACGAATTGTTTTAAATGAGTTCGCGTTGGCTTATGGAAAAGCACTTTTCGATTTAGCCTCAGATACTGAAAACGATGGGCAGTTGCGTTTTGGTGGTCGAGTAAGTTTTGTTGGCTCTAATCCTGGTTGCTTGGTTTGTATGGACGTACTTGATTTAAAAGCAGCGAACGACGACTTAGCAAACAAAAATACACGTGAAGATAAAGCAAAAATATATGGTGTAGAAACTGCTGACTTAGCTGAAGCAGGACCATCAGTAGTTTCACTCAATGGCATTATCGCTTCGCTGGCAGTGACTGAGTTCATGGTTCATATCACAGGCATTCGCCCGGCTAAACCTAAGCTTGAATACAGAGGTATTACTGGGATTGTGACAGTGCAGCATTCCTTGTTTATGGATGATTGTTACGTTTGCAATCAAGTACGCAATGCCGGATTAGCAGCTAACCTCAACAGGTATATCTTGAAGGCTTAAGTAGGCTGTAGAAAGCTAAATTTTAATCAATTTGAATAAAGGAAATTGAATGTCATTTGTCGAAGAATTTTTCTTAGTTTTAGCCTATTCCGTAAGGACACAATTAGCCATCATTTTTGGGGTGGTGTTTTTTGTAGGCATATTGTTGTTGGGTCATCACTTTGCAGAAACACTGCATTTTGGAGGCTATCTCGCACCGTTGGCTGATGCAATCAGGCCATATATAGAAATGCGTTATGAATATGCTGCATGGGGAGCCTTGTACACATTTTTCGGGGTGGCCATCAGGGTTTACTTAAAAGACCGTAAGCGTTTTTTACAATACTAAATAAGTTAAAGACGACTTTTGGCGAAGCGCAAATACGAATTTGACGAGCAAAAATTAGCTCAATTCAAAAAAGAAGGCCGTGGTGAAGGTCATGGTATTGATTATAAGCCTTGGCTAACAATACAAGATGTGCCTTCTAAGGGACGCTCAAGCCGTATTCCTAGCACTAAGATACCGCGCGAACATCATCTGCTCTCCGATAATGAAAGAGGTATTTTTCTACTGTTGGACTGGTCAGATGATGTGATGGATGTACGTGAGCAATTTCCTTTAGATCGTGACATTACACGCAAAATCGCAAATGAAATGGGCGTAGTCCATCCTATGGATCTTAAAACACGCACTGACATAGTAATGACGACAGATTTTTTGATAGACACGTGCGTTGGTAACAAGACTATCGAAATTGCTCGATCAGTCAAATCCAAAACGGACCTTGATAACCCTCGCACGATAGAAAAACAAGAAATAGAGCGTCGTTATTGGGAGCTCAAGAATATTGATTGGCGAATGTTCATTGATACCGATATACCGAAAAAGCGGGTTGAAAACCTGCGTTGGTTGTATGAGATGAAATCATTAGAGGGCTTAGTCACACCCTATCTAGGCTACTGGCAGGACGTATGTAATCGACTAATGGCTGCATTGGGCAAAGTACATAATGTACAAGTTAAAAAATTGATTAAAGAGTTAGAGTTTACTCAGGGCTTAAAAGCTGAAGATATCATTGCGGCGATTCGTCACTTAGGCGCTAATAAAGTAATTGCTTTTGACCTTGATACCCCGTTCAGTACCAACACCATTATAACTAGCATGAAGCAAGTCTCAAGCGTTACGCCTATAAGGAACTTAGCATGATGTTTCTTAAAAATGACTTGATTCAGTATGAAGGTGGTAAAACGATCCGTATATTATGGATTCATCCTGAACAGCCCTATACATTCACGATTGAAATCGGTGATGTACATGCTCTTCCGGAAAGCCTCAATATTAAAAGTCTTGAATCTGATTTATTAGATGGTAAGGCTAAGCTATTAAAGTCGGATCCTTTTTTTCGTATCATTAATGAGGAAACTTTGCCTCTTAAACATAAGGGAATCAGGGACAAAGCCTTTCAATTCATTGAAGATCTTGTAGCCAATCAACCGGCCATTTACTTTGAAGATAAGCGTTGGGATCTTATTGTTGCTTGCATTGAGAAAAATAAAGAAAAGAATAAAACAACTCATAAAACAATATACCTTTACCTAAGACGATATTGGCAGCGTGGCCAGACCAAGAATGCATTGCTGCCTAATTATGTTAATTGCGGCGCTAAAGGAGAGACTCGACAATCCGACCCAGACGTGAAGCGCGGTAGACCACGTAAATACAGCGATGAAGTTGGGCTTAATGTTTCTGCAGACATGAGAAAAGTATTCAGTGTAGCGGTATCAAGATTTTATGTATCAAACTCCAAATTTACTCTACAAGGTGCTTATGATGAAATGATTCGAAAGTTTTTTTGTAATCGCGAGATTGATTATGAATCAGGTCGGGTCATTCATTTACCAAAACCTGAAGTTGCAACTTCAGGTTTCCCCACATACGGACAGTTTAGTTACTGGCTCGGTCAGGATCATAACCGTCCAGATATTAAACGTAAGCGAGTCGGCAATAAGGCTTATGACAAAGACTTAAGAGGCTTGTTGGGTACTTCGAATGCTGAGGTTTGGGGTCCAGGTTCACGTTATCAAATTGATGCCACGATTGCTGATGTTTATATAGTTTCACGAATTGATCGAACCAAAATTATTGGACGGCCAGTGATTTACATCGTAATTGATGTATTCAGTCGAATGATAGTAGGGCTGTATGTTGGACTTGAGGGGCCATCGTGGGTTGGCGCTATGATGGCGATTGCCAATACCGTCACTGACAAACAGGCGTTTTGTAAAAAATTCAATATTGTCATTGAACCGCACGAGTGGCCATGTCACCACTTACCTTCAACAATCCTTGGCGATAAAGGGGAAATTGAAGCCAACATCATTAATACCTTGATGAATAACTTCAATGTGATTGTTGAAAATGCGTCTGCGTATCGAGCTGATTGGAAGGGGATAGTCGAGCAGCGATTTAAGCTGCTACCTGCGATTTTCAAACCTTATGTTCCAGGTTACATCGAAACCGATTTTAGAGAGCGTGGCGGTAAAGATTATCGCTTAGATGCTGTATTAGATCTTGATCAAATTACCCAAATTATTATCGAGTGTGCGCTCTATTACAACAACGATCATGAATTCAAAAATTATGACCGCGACAGTGATTTAGCGTCTGATAATATACCTGCTGTACCTGTGGAATTGTGGGAATGGGGTATTGATAACCGCAGCGGTAAGTTGCGCGTTTACCCAGAAGAATTAGTGAAGTTTAGTTTACTACCGACTCAATTGGCCACTGTCACCATGTACGGCATCAAGTTCGGTGGTGTTTACTATACCTGCCAGCGTGCAATGGAGGAGCTCTGGTTTGATCGCGCCAGGCAAAATAAAACCTGGAAGGTCAAGGTTTCATACGATCCTCGCAATGCTGATGAAATTTATCTGCACGATGAATCATCACCTCGCCAATTTAAAGTCTGTCACATGACTGAACGTAGTCGAGCTTTTCAAAATGTGTCTGCTTGGGAAATTGATCAGCAAGTATATAAACAACAGAAAACCTCAGCTAATCATGCCCCGTCACAACAATTAGCCCGGGCAAACCTCGCTGGCAGGATTGAACAAATTGTAGATTCTGCTGCACAGCAAAAACCAGATACAAGCCACCTCAGCAACGCGAGCCAAACTAAAAATATTAGGGAAAATCGTGCTTTGGAAAAAGCCGAGAACCGTAAGTCGGAAGCTTTCAATCTAGGCAAGACATCTACTGAGCCAGAGAGCAAGCCTGAATCTAAAGCGACGGTTATCAATTTCCCAACGCTACCGGTGGATGACTACGCTGAACCGGATATTACTGACATTATTGCAGATAATCGCAAGGGAAAAGACGATGAAAAATCCTGATTCAATATCTATTACACTCCCGGAATACGCCAATAATCCTTTTATTGAAGCCTTGCCGCCATTAATTACAAAACTTGAGCAGCTGGAAGCTTTAGCTGTAAAGCCAATTTACGATACTAAAGAAAGTTTGTACCCGGCACACTTACGCAAGCACTGCCTGTTACGTTTGGGTCGTTACTTTGAGCCCTTGGAAAGGCAACTGCAATTGGCTGAGCGGTTTGGAATATTACTCAGACAAGGCTATATAGGGCGAAATCCAGAAACGCCTAGTTATATCCGTCGTTTACAAAATGGCATTGATACTATCAATGCTAAATCTGTATATATAGAAGCACGACAGCCAATCGAAAACACCGCAAATAGTTTTGCTTTAATTGGCTGTTCAGGAAATGGTAAATCTACCGGCACTGAACGCGTGCTGATGCAATACCCGCAATGTATCCAACATACTGAACCAGTCAGCCTGATACAAATCGTATGGCTAAAATTGGAATGTCCCTCACAAGGTTCTACAAGGCAACTTTGTATAAATTTCTTTTCAACGGTCGACCGTTTGATCGGGACTAACTATTTAGCGCAATATGGCAAAGCAAAAAACGGTGTAGACGTCATGATGGCTCATATGGCACACGTAGCAAACCTGCATGCCATCGGTGTCTTGGTTATTGATGAGATTCAGCATTTAAGAACCAGCAAAATTGGCTCGGAAAGTATCCTGAATTTCTTGGTGACATTAGTTAATACGATTGGAATCCCAGTTATTTTAATTGGCACTCTAAGTGCAATACCAATACTTCAAACTAACTTTAGGCAGGCTAGACGTGCAAGCGGTCTTGGCTCACTCACATGGGATGCAATGCCCAAGAATAAGGCCTGGAGCTACTTTGTTAATAAGATGTGGACTTATCAGTGGACTCAGGATTTCACACCCATGACTCCCGAAATAGAAGAAATACTATATGAGGAAAGCCAAGGCATCATTGATATTGCTGTGAAGCTATTCATGCTGACACAGTTACGTATTATTTCAATTCGTGAAGTGAAGTCAGGGTCCGAGGAAATTACCCCTGCACTGATTCACAGGGTTGCTAGGGAAGATTTACGGATCGTACAGCCTATGCTCAATGCATTACGAGCAGGCGATAAAAAGGCTTTAGAAAAATATGACGATTTGAAACCACTCCAGAGTTATGTCGATGAGGTATTCAATTCAGCTTTATATCAACCTACTGTACCAATTCAAGTAATTGAATCTGCGACTTCGCTTACAACTAAAAATGATGATGTAGAGTCTGTTGATCCATTATCTACATTAAGAACCGCTTTATCTACATTTAATATATCCAATGATATCGCCGAGGTATTGATAAAGGAAGCATTGATCAAAATCCCTTCCGCCGATCCTTTATTGATGATGTCGTTTATTTCCGAAAAGCTCACATCAGTACCAAAGTCTAAGCCAGCAAAATCACCCCGCCCCAAAGTTACCGGAGACAATGTACTTCAATTGCCTGACAAAGATTTGCGCAAGATTCTGGCGTTAGCAAAGAAAGAAGGTATGAGTGCATACGATGCTTTACTTGGGGCAGAAATCATTAAACGACCAATGTTGGATATTGCTGCTTAACATGCTCGCTTATTTCCCAGCTATATATCCTGATGAGTTGTTATACAGTGTTTTGGCTAGATATTATTTACATGTTGGTTTACCACCCGTAGCAAATTCTCATGAAATGTTGTTTGGTAAGCGTAGCGTCATTGCTTCATATGATTTGATTGGAAGTTTAGATGTCCTGGCTGAACGTATTCCTGCGGATAGGTATTTGAGTGCAGAAGTTTTATTAAATATGACTTTATATCCTTATTGCGTAGCCTTTGAACCAGGTAAGGTTCAAGCGAGGGTTGAGCAGGATTTACGAGAAGGTAAGGTTTTAGGCAATCACTTAAGGCTGGGTCTTGCTGCATTTCGTATAGGTAGGCTCTCTCATTTACGCTTTTGTGCAGAGTGTAACGAAGAAATGTTAGTCCGATATGGGGAATTATATTGGCGCCGTTCGCATCAACTGCCCAGTGTTTTGTTATGCGCTGATCATGGAATTCCGTTGCAACAAAGTTCAGTCTACCTGGATAAGGAAAGTCGCCATGCGTTTATTGCGGCAAATCTAAACAACTGTCCCGCGCAAACAAGTGCTAAGTTATTTAATTCTAAATCAGAGTTTGTATTGAATCACTTGATGCAAATCGCGCATTTAAGTATAGACCTGCTAAGGGGAACAACGCCCAAATCCTTTGACGAATGGACCATTTATTATCGCGCTAGGATGTTATCTGCCGGTCTGGCTAAATCAGTATGCACGATGAATCAAAAGTCACTTTGTGAAGAGTTTAGACAATACTACGCAGAGACATTATCTTATTTCCCACATGTGATTGATGGTGAAAGCTACCCTAATCAATGGCTCCAAAGCTTAGTGCGTAGACATCGAAATGCAAGTCATCCTCTCTATCATTTGTTGTTACAAAATTTCCTCAATCAAAGAAAAACAGTTGAGCCAATATTTGGAGTTGGCCCTTGGCCGTGTCCAAATCCATTAATCGAACATCCTGAAAAATATCCGGTGACCGATATCAATTTCCACGGCAATCGTGGCAGGACAGTTGCACGCTTTAATTGTTATTGTGGCTATATCTACACCCGATGGTATGACCAGGCGACCAACAAGTACGGTCCGATTAGATTCCTGAAATATGGTCCTAGCGTATTACCCGTACTGCTCTCGATGGTGGGACTGAAAAAATCATTAAGAGAGATTGGCCGATTACTTAAACTAGACCCCAAGACTGTAGTAAAACTTTGCCTCGAGCTTGGAATTGAGTCACCCTGGCACTCTAAAGTATTAGCCCTAAGTATTAAACCCATCACAAACAAAACTAAGGAAGTTACTAAACCTTTAGTTGATCAAACAAAGCCTGTCAGGGCTGCTAGGACCGATTGGGCTGCTATCGATTCTGAATACAAATCTAAAATCTCCGAATCAGCGGCTTTGATCAAACAAATAATGCCACCTATGCGCGTCACGCTTGCTGAAATCGAACGATGGGCTTGTCAAAGGGGCTGGCTGGGTAAGCGATTACGAAAATTGCCAAAATCAAAACGTATGTTGAAGCGAGTAGTTGAAACTACTGAGAATTTCCAGATGCGAAGAATCGTTTGGGCCAAAAATCAACTGGAACAGTCAGGCCTGTCTGTTGATGGATGGAGAATCGCCAGGATTGCCGGGCTAAAACCTAAGTCCTATGAGCTGATAACTCAATACCTTCATCAGCTTGATATCGTGGAGTAATTCTCAATGAGTCATCTATATATTTCTCAATTTAATGTCGGAGTAAAACCTATTGAAACGCATTGGCTGGTGGGGCTTCATCAGCATAATGATGGTGCGTATTCTGTACGCGCTGCATTAAAAAATGTCGATGATCATCAGTTCCATTTGTCTATATTGCCAATAGGATTGCTTCCTATCCTCACTCATGGGCAGGTATATTCAGCAGGCAAATTAATGGCACTCTCTTCAAAAGGTTTGATTGCAACAGAGGTTATTGCTGACCTATCAAAATATGAAGAAATCACATCGTCTGATATCCCACAGGATTTATATTCATTTCATGGTCGACAAGCGGGTACACAACGTTTATTACGTTATATAACTCAAGATGCTGAGATTTACATTCCTACGATTGAGCTGATTCGATATCTATTTTTGCATAATCGTACATTGGCCAATGCATTGATGCGTCCATCTGCATTGTCGTTGCTCCATCGGCCCGAACTGCCTGGATTAAGAAAAGAACTGCATTTGGAATTCACTAAAGAAATGCCGATTAGATCGCTATCCAACAAGTTCGCACAGGAATTTGCATGGCTGGCGTTTGATATAGAAGCCCGAAAGTCCTGGGACAGTGTTTACTTAAAAAGTAAGGGTAAGGAATACCTCACGTTATCGCCACCGCCCTTACAGAATAGTCAATTAAGATTTAGAGGATTAAAAGCTGGCAACAGATGGTTGGTGCTAGAGATACTTACGATGACGGGCAGGCATCAGCCATGCGAGAAATTGATTTATAGCCATCCTCAACTTCAGAAACATCGCATTATCAAACGAGAAGAACCTACCGGTGAGCCTGGGACTAAAGCAAAAGACGATTCTAAAGAACAAGCGAAAAAATATGAATATGAATATAAGTTAGAAAGTGGTTCTAACGGAGCGCAGTCACTCGCTAAACAACATGCCTTGGAGGAACTAACAAAACTTACTGGCTTTGATAAAGCAATCGTCGTTGAAAAGAAATATGTTGATGTCGAGTCTAACGGGGCAAAATCTACATCTTCAGAGAAATCCCCTAGCGAAAAAGAACAGAAAACAGTTTGGGTTAGTGCAGCGGAGCAAGGTATTAATGCTGAAGTATCCCCAATTGAATTCAAAGTGTTGACGCCTGCTTCCTGGGATTATGTAGGGGATTTAGAGGGAACAGTCAAAACAATTGAACGATTATCTACTTATTGTCCTAGCGCGAATATTGCTATGTCCCTTTGCCATCTTAAGTCTGGTCGCGCATTTTCGATGTCAAATAGATCACCTAGGGTAGCTTTAGTTATAGTGGTAGAAACTGATACCAACCCTCCAATTGTTTTAATCGATATAGAGCGTACCGGAGTTCCGGCATTGTCTGTTCAAATGCTACGCTTCAAGCAATATGTGACTTTTGAGAGTATGGAATCGTATATAAAGAACATGTTGGATGGCTTGGTTGATTCATCAGGCCATTGGGATACAAGCATAGAAGTTAGTTTCGATGAATGCTGCACATTTGAACGGCTTCCTAAAATGTTCACTCCCAGAAACGAAATAAATAGTGTGGAGCAGATAGATAAATGGGCAATCAAGCTTTTGAATAAAATTAATCTTACGATGTTTCCTACATAGGCTAATATTCAATAAGTGTTCCCATTTTTAAGTCAAGATACTATAGTGAATTCTCCACCTCGATCCTACGTACTTTTCAAGGAACTACATGCTTCGCCGGGCATGATTTACTTTAACCGACGAAAGTTAAGAGCATTCAGCGTAAACATTTTCCAAAGTAACTTTACAGAACTGATTAATGCTTGTGACATGATTGAAAATCCACAAATAGGACTTCAACTTATGTCCGAAGAGCATCGGGGTACATCGGGGTTACAGGCTCATATGGAAGTAATGCGATTGTTCCATAATTTTCTTGCTTCTGCTAAAAGCTTAATTGACCATACAAGGGTATTTGTAGAAGAGTACTATATAAATAGTGCTCTGAAACAAACATACCAACAAAAGATCAATACTGATTTTGCAAAAGATCCATTAATGAAGTTCGTACAAGATCTTCGAAATTACATGCTACATCGTGCACTACCACAAGGATCGATGTCTTTGACGATTAAACGAAATACTGAGACCGGTTCTCATGATATGGTATCAACCGTGAGTATTGATAAGAAAAAACTTTTGTTATGGGAAAATTGGACAAAACCAAGTTTATCTTTCATCACTGCAGCAGATAGTGAAATTAAAATCTCAACACTTAGTACTGCATATGGAGAGAAAGTCCTTGCATTCAGTGAATGGCTGGACAGCGAACTTCAAAGACATCATGAATCGGATATTAAGGCATTTGAGATGTTACAAAGAGAATATGCTGCTGCAGAGCAGTTAGAGAAATTGAGTCGCAATGGTACCTAGCTCTTCAATTGACTACAGGACTCAATATCAAAAATTATTGTATTTGTCTTTTGTTTCCCTCAAGAGGATCGAGACTGATCATTTACCTAATGCAATCGCTAGCGGATGTATTGTCAATTATGGTGGGAAACATATTGTACTTACAGTTTCCCATGCAACAAAAAAGCCTGGTAATTGGGCCATGGAAATAGGATACGAGCAAGGAAAAGGTACCCATTTATATGGATTAGGGCAAATGAATTTTCTTGCAAGAACTACCTTAGGAGAAACTAAACTTAAAAACATTGATTTCTCTTATGTTGAAATTCCTGATTCAATTATTCCGTTGCGACAAGAAATCAACATATACCAAGAAATTCTCACGGAAGAGCAAATAATCATTCATCAATTACCATTTGATGTAATGCCAAAAAAAGGAATTACGTATGGATTTTCTGGTAGTGTAATGCCAAATATCGAAAAACATCCTGGTGTAACTTTTTCTAACACCGAACTACAAATATGCACAGATTTGGAATATGTTAGGTCTTGTGATGATTATCATTGTTTTAAACTTCCAGCTAAACATCCAGGACATATGTACTTTGAGGGATGTAGTGGCTCTCCGGTAATTGCGGAGGATGGCACTACAATAGTGGGCCTAGTTTGTGGTGGAGATGAGAACACAGATGAGATAAGGGTTATATCCTTATCAAAATATAAAATTGTTCTCGATATTTTAGTGGGTAATATCTAATCATAATTAAAATGAGACATACTCCGTGTGAAAGATTAAATGAGAACTCCTTATATACCTCATTACTTCGGGGATAAGGTTGAACAGAAGCTTGCAGGACAGTTGGGCTGGCTGACTGCAGGCGTTGCATCTTCCATACCTTGGCCAAAATCTGATATTTGGATTATCTATAATGGTGATGATTTCATCATTAGGGGTACTGAAAAAAATGGTGAACCATCCCCACCATGTATTACGGTTCCTTGTCAAAACAATGCAGTTAATGAATCTTTAAGCAAAATATATAGATTAACCTCTGTCTTAAGTTGGTTCAAAGGTGGGTACGTGGATGTATCTGGATACGTTACTTCTAGTCATCCAATACTATATGGTGATGCGCGTAACGTTTTCTCGAATTTAGGATTGGCTACCGATATTCATTTTAACTGTAACCATTTGCCTGTGATTGATGATGATAATGCTAGAAAGGCACTGGCTTTTTGGAGAGAGGGTTGCCGGTTAATTAGGGTACATGACAGCTATGCATTCTTAAGTTTTTTTAAGGTCATAGAATCACAGTTTAATAATGGCCGTCAGAGACAAATTTGGATTGAGGCTAATATTGATCATTTACCTCAATGGGCAGCAAATCGAGTAGAAGTATTACGGGCAGATGGAGTTGATGTAAGTTCGCATATCTATGAAAGTGGGCGTTGCGCAGTAGCACACGCCTCTTTGAATGGAGAAATCATTGACCCTGATATTCCTGAAGACAGACGTAGAATAAGTGCTGATTTAGATTTAATGCAAGGTTTAGCCATGAGATATATTTCTCATGAACTAAAGGTACCTAATGAATCTAGCCTTTATAAAAGCAGAAATCGATTAGAGCCTTTGGTAATCTTAATCAAACCAGAAGTATTGGTCGAACTGAATGCTGGTACAACACCAGATCAATTCGATGCATTTAATGAAGTACATGTATCCATCTGTATATGGCCTGAAGAACCAGTGGCAGAACTAAAAGATATGCAATTTCAATTAATTGGTTTATCTGATGGGATAGTCAGGTTTAATTTAACAAATAAAAGTAAATCTATCTATTTAGAATTTGTACTAGATTTTCCAAATGGAAAAGCACATACATTACTCGAAAATAGTGGCCTCAGATATCTAGGTAATGATGTGACTGAAAATGATGTAATTACGTACAGCACATATTTCAATCAAATACTATGTAATAGAATTGCAGAAATAAGAATAGATGGATGTGATCCAATTGATTGTGAAGTCGTGATACCTATGAATATCATACCTATGACTTTAGAAGAAACTTTAGAGCACAATTTAAAAAGGCATAAACAGATAATAAATCAACGCGCGGTCACTTATTTTTAGCAATCATTATTACGTTACAACATTATTTTTTGTTTAAATATAATAATATTTAAAAATAAAGAACTGCACGTTCCAACATTAATTGATGTTGGTAAATTTCAAGGATAAGTAAATCAACAACTTAAAATGAAATCAAGTTCCAACTTTATTATCTTCTAACAGTATCGGATTTTGTGCTAAGTTTTGAGGTAGAAATTACCTCAAAATCACCTTCAATATCAGTTATCCCCAAAGACCGACTCGGTCGACTTATTCTCATTAAGAAACTTCACTCTGACGGTTTAAGCGACCGCCAAATTGCTGATTATCTCAACTCAAATAATATCAAAACACCAAAGCAAAAATCATATTACAGTGAATTGGTATTTGTAACTCGTAGTAAGTTTGAAAAGAGAAACTTGAGGAAAGAAGAGTTCAGTTATCAAATTAAAAATATGAGTTTTTTAGTTCCAACATAAGACAATTTTACTTACCAAGTATGTCCTAAATTTAAATTCAATAAAATCATAAAATAAACCTAAGTAAATAAAAATTTATATAAATAACTATATAAATATACAGGGTTTATTAATGAATATTCAGTTGAAAGAAAGTATTAGAAATCACATACATTCGTTACCAATTAAAGACAGTTTAAGTGTGACATTAACGATGAAACAAGTCGTTGAAAATGAACATCTAGACCCAATAAAATCGAGTAAAAATTTCAAGGACTTTCTTAATCGCTTAAATAAGAAGGTTTATGGAAATATTTATAAAAGGTTTGGTAAAAGTGTTTCTGTAGTACCTGTTATAGAAAAATCATTCGAAGGTAGGTATCACTTTCACCTGATTTTAGAAAAACCTAAACACATCTCTCAAAACACCTATGAATTGATGATTGTGGGGTGCTGGAAAGAAACACGGTTTGGGTATTACGAAGTTGATATTAGAAATATCTACAGTAGCGGGTGGTCCGACTACATTACAAAGTTTGTGTCAAAAGAAGACACGATAGATTGGGAAAATTTCCACTGGAATTGTTGAGTTAATCTCCTTTTTCATTTCTTAGTCTTTTTCAAGTGAAACCCTTGATGGTTAGTCACGTCTAAATAAAACAGGTAAACAAGTATGAATACAAAACTAATGAACTTCAGAATACCCTTAAACTTAAAAATTCAATTCAATAACATCTGTAACTTTAAACAGACAAAAATGACCAATGAATTAAATAAACTAATAGAGGATTATATTTTAAGAGAGTTACCAAATCTTAATCTTGAATTTCATGAACCAAATAATCCAAAAAAATGGGGTCATTTAATACAAGATCCAGTAACTAAGGTCTGGTCGACCATTAAAGGTTACTAAATTATGATTATCCAACCTAAGATGACCAAAAAAGATATCCTTAAAAAGGTACAGGAAGCGACTGGAGCGAATCTTTTTATCTATGAACCTATAACCATTAACTCCCTACAAGAACTTTTAACAGTCCTCAAGAAACTCATTTCTTTCAATACCTACTTAACCATTATTGTGATTAAGAACAAATGATTAGTTTTAAAGATTATTTGTTAATTGAGCAAAATTCTTACCCTGCTTGGGTTAAGACAACTGTATTACTTCTAACATTGAAAATAGGTCAATTAGAGTCTAAAATTAAGAATGAAAAAGATGTGGTTAAGAAGATTAATTTACTTACCATGCAATTGAAATTGACCTCTTATCTGTCTTCTTTAGGTATTGCGATCGACACCAAGGACAAGACCTTAGTTAAAACCAGTTAACTGGTGATGCTGGGTAAAGATTAAATAAATGCCAAAAAGAGTCATAATCAAGTCGAATTATCAACTAATCAGACTTTGGTTTGAGTTTTATAAATTAGCACTTATAGACGATCGTCTAATTCCAAATTTTGAAAAAACCAAGAAATACTATCAACCTTGGGGTGATATAACAGACATTAAATTTGATGATTGGTATAAATTCCACAGTCATTTATTTCTATTGAAAATCTCAGAAATTAAGAGAGTTTCAAAAAATAAGAATGTTTTAAATGT
>JACCDV010381930.1_pt1 | contig 31832 bp, 27 predicted proteins | sample 7446131 | NCBI WGS metagenome assembly JACCDV01 (sample SAMN15323448, study PRJNA562643) | freshwater metagenome | isolation source: river surface water | place: USA:Blue River Watershed | collected 2017-08-17 | reverse complement strand
CCCGACACCCTGCCCTGGTTCGAGCAGGCGCTCAACGCGTCGAGCCAGGCGCATTTCGGGGCCGGGGTGGGCTACATCGGCCAGGGCGGCACCATCCCGCTCATGAACATGCTGAGCGCCGGTTTCCCCAAGGCGCAGATGATGGTCTGCGGCGTGCTCGGCCCCAAGAGCAATGCGCACGGCCCCAACGAGTTCCTGCATGTGCCTTACGCCCGCAAGCTCACAGCCGCCGTGGCCGAGGTGATGGCGCGCATGCCGTGAGCTGGCGGTTTTCGAGCCTGTCCGGTCAGGCGGGTGAACTGGCCGTTTACGACACCCCTGCGCCAGAAACGCCCCGGGCCACGGTGCTCATCGTGCACGGCCTGGGCGAGCATGCGGGCCGCTACACCCATGTGGCCGATGCGCTGGTGCACGCCGGCTTTGCGGTGCGCGCCTACGATCACCAGGGGCATGGCCGCTCGGCAGGCCGACGCGGCACGCTGCACACGCCCGATGGGCTGCTGCAGGACCTGTGCACCGTGATTGACGACACCCGCCGCCGTCTGCCTCATCGTCCCTTGGTCCTGCTGGGCCACAGCATGGGCGGTCTGGTGGTGGCGCGGGCCGTGGCGCAGCAGCTGCGGCCGATCGACGCCCTGGTCATGTCCTCACCCGCGCTTGGCATCCATGCCAACCCGGTGCAAAAGCTGTTGCTCACGGTGTTGCCCGATCTGTTGCCGAACCTGACCCTCGGCAACGGGCTCGATCCGCAGTGGATAGCGCGCGATGCCGCGGTGGTCAGGGCTTACCGTGAAGACCCGCTGGTGCACGACCGCATCTCGCCCCGCCTGGGAGCCTGGATCTGGCGCGAAGGACCAAAGACCCTCGAAAGCGCCCTGCACTGGCCGCTGCCCACCTTGCTGCTGTACGCCGGCACCGACAAACTGGTGGACCCGGCCGCCAGCGATGTCTTTGCGCAACGTGCACCGCGTGATCGGGTCAGCGCGCAACGCTGCGAGGCCATGTACCACGAGGTCTTCAACGACCCCGAGCAAGATCAGGTGCTGGCCACGCTCACGCAGTGGCTGCAGGCGCGTTTCGCTGCCTGACCCACAGCCAGGCCAGCGCCACGCCGGTCAGCCCCACGGGCAGCAGCGAACCGACGTTGAGCCAAGTCCAGCCTTGCGTGGTGACCAGTGCGCCCGAAGCGAACGAGGTCAGGGCCATGGTGGCGAACACAAAGAAATTGATCGCGGCCTGACCGCGGTCCTTTTCTTCGGGCGTCCAGGCTTTCATCGAGAGTGTGGTGCTGCCGGTGAACAGGAAGTTCCAGCCCACGCCCAGCAGGAACAGCGCGATCAGGAACTGGTGCAGGTCCACGCCCGACAGCGCAATGCCGATGCACAGCAGGTTGAGCCCGACGCCCACGCCCATGATGGGCAGTGCGCCAAAGCGCTTGATCAGCGAGCCGGTGAAAAAGCCCGGGGCGAACATGCCGATCACATGCCATTCAAGGACCAGCGCCGCGTCGCTGAACTGGAAGCCGCAGACCTGCATGGCCAGCGGCGTCGCGGCCATGAGCAGGTTCATCACGCCGTAGCCGAGTGCCGCCGCTGCTGCTGCCACGATGAAGACGGGCTGGCGCATGATCTCCGACAGTGGCCGCCCCACAAAAGCACCCGGCTTTTTGGGCGGCACCGCCGGGAAGCGGATGAAGGCCATGACGACCATGCCCATGATCGCCACACCCGCGAGTGCCAGATAGGCGCCCAGGAAAGGTGTGGTGTAGAGCTGACGGGTGCCCGAGGCCAGGTTGGGGCCGGCGATCGCCCCAATCAGGCCGCCGGCCAGCACCAGCGAAACCGCCTTCTCCTTGAAGCCATCGGCCGCCAGTTCAGCGGCTGCAAAACGGTAGAGCTGGCCATTGGCGCTGTAGTAGCCAGCGATCACGGTTGACGTCACCAGCAGCCAGAAGTTCTGGGTCGAGGCGGCGAATGCCGCCAGCAAGGCCGAGCCCAGCGCAACCACCAGCCCCAGCTGAAACGAGACCTTGCGTCCCCAGCGCGCCTGGCTTTTGGCCACCAGCCCGGTGGACAAGGCACCGCCGACCACATAACCCATGACGGGCAGTGTCGCCATCCAGCCCAGCGGTGCCATCGACAGACCGACCAGACCGTTGATGGCGATGAAGGTGACGTTGTTGGTGAAGAACAAGCCCTGACAAAGGGTGAGCAGAAGGAGGTTGGCGTTCATGCCCCCCAGTGTATTCCCGTTCACCCTGTCAACCGTCGCCGGGGTGGTCCAAAGCAGGCAGGGGGCCTGTGCAAGCCCCAGGCGTCCGCCCTGGAAAACGACTCAGACGGTCAACGCAGCCAACACAGCGAGAGGCGCAGTTTCGGCCCGCAACACGCGTGAACCGAGTGTCACCGGCACAAAACCCGATGACAGGGCCAGCGCTTCTTCCGAGGGGCTGAGCCCCCCTTCCGGACCGCTCAGCACCACCAGAGGCTCTCCACCCACAGCAGCAGCGGCCAGAGAACGCGTGCCTGGCGCCAGTGACAACACGCAACGCCGGCCATCCACAGAAGGCCGCATCAGCCAGTCGCTCAAAGTCACGGCCGCATGAATGACCGGTACCCGGTTGCGCCCGCATTGCTCGGCCGCGGCCACCGCCACACCCTGCCAGTGCACGAGCTTTTTGTCCGCGCGCTCGCCCTTGAGCTTGAGCACGCTGCGCTCGGCCAACAAGGGGGTGATGCTGGTCACACCCAGCTCGGTGGCCTTCTCCACCAGCCAGTCCATGCGTTCGTTGGCCGTGATGCCTGCCAGCAGATGAATGGCGCGCGACGCCTCGCGTTCGATAGAGTGATGTGCACCGACGTCCACATCGACATCGCTGCGGCCCATGCGCGTGACGGTGGCCTCGAATTCGCCGCCCTCACCATTGAACAGGGTGATGACGGCACCCGGTTGCAGGCGCAGCACCTGCACATGGCGCGCGGCGCCAGATGGCAGGCTGAGCGACTGGCCGGTGACCAACGGCACGGGGCAGAAAAAGCGTGGCATCGGGTCGGCAAGCGGCAGCGTCAGACCCGGCCAAAGGCCCAGCCGCCCTGCTCCTGAATGCCTTCGACCTCGTCGATCAGACGCAGCAGGGGCTTGAGCTCGCGGTAACGGCTGGCCGTGGCGCGGATGTAGGCAATGAAGCGTGGCGCGTCGACCAGGTATTTGGGCTTGCCGTCGCGCAGCGTCAGGCGCGCGAAGATGCCAGCGACTTTCAGGTGTCGCTGCAGGCCCATCCATTCGACCGCGCGGTAGAAGGCGCCAAAGTCGCTGTGCCAGTCTTCGAAATCCATCAGTCCGGCCTGGCGGGCCTTTTCCCAGTAGCGGATGGTGATGTCGAGCACAAAGTCTTCTTCCCAGCTCAGGAAGGCGTCGCGCATCAGGCTGGCAATGTCATACGTCACCGGGCCGTACACCGCATCCTGGAAATCCAGCACGCCCAGCTGCTCGCTCTGCGGACCTGAGCCATGGGGCATCATCAGGTTGCGCGGCATGAAGTCGCGGTGCACGTACACACTGGGCGCGGCCAGGTTGCGCTGCACGATCAGGTCAAAGGTCTTGTCCAGCGTCTCGCGCATCTTGCCTTCCACCGTCAGGCCTTTGTGCTGCGCCAGGTACCAGTCGGGGAAGAGGCTGAGTTCGCGGCGCAGCAAGGCTTCGTCATAGGGCGGCAGTTCGCCCGGGCGCGAGGCCAGCTGCCACTGCACCAGCGTGTCCACCGCCTGCAGGTACAGGCCCAGGTTGGCCTGGGGCTTGCCCGCGTCGATGGCCGACATCATGGTGCGGTCGCCCAGGTCGGTCAGCAGCATGAAGCCGTCTTCACGCTGCCAGTCCAGCACCTCGGGCGCACGCAGGCCAGCTGCCTGCATCAGGCCGGCCACCTGCACAAAGGGGATGCAATTTTCCTTGTCGGGCGGCGCGTCCATGACGATGCGCGTCTCTCCTGTGGTGGTATCGATGCGCAGGTAGCGGCGAAAACTCGCATCGGCCGAAGCAATGCGCAGGGTTTCGGGCCGCAGGGACTGGGCTGAGGTCAGGCCGCCCAGCCAACGGGCAAAAATGCCTTGGCGCTCGGGGCTGGACCAGGTGACGGTACGTTCTGTGACAGGGTGGCTCATGGATAATCCATTCTATTCAATGCCACCGCGGCATGGCCTGCCGTTTCCACTGTCACTGACTGCATTCACTTGTCGCCGCTCCTTGTCCGTGCTTCTCCTTTGCTGCCTGTCGCCTGGCTGATTTTGTTGGGCGTCTGGCCCTGCCTCGGGATGGCACAAGCCCAGGGGCTGGTTCTGCGCAGCAGCCCCAGGTTGCAGGAAGCACTGTCACCCGAAGAAAGTCGTCGCGGCAGCGCGTACATTGAGGCCGAGCGCATCGGCCTGCGTCCGGACATGGATGCCACGGTCGAAGGCGGCGTGGTGCTGCGCAAGCCCGGCCTGATCATCAGGGCGAACCGGCTCGACTACGACCAGACGCGTGACCATCTTCGTGCCGAGGGACAGGTGCGGATCGTCCAGAAAGGCAATGTGTTCGAGGGGCCCGAGGCCGAACTGCAGCTTGACAGCCTCCAGGGGCACTTCGAGAAACCCCGCTACTGGTTATCCCAAGGCGGCTATGGCGATGCACAACGTCTGGAATTCATCGACCAAGACCGCATGGCGGTGCAGCAAGCACGCTACACCACCTGCCGCGCCACCCCCGGCCCCGAATGGCTGCCCGAGTGGTTGATGAAAGCCGCACGGATCCAGACCGACATGGCCGAAGGCGTGGGCGTCGCACAGGACGTGCAATTGCAGTTCATGGGCGTGAGCACCCCGCAGCTGCCGGATGTGCGTTTTCCGATTGAAAGCAACCGTTCCTCCGGTTTTTTGTCGCCGGTGGTGGCGATCGATTCGATCAGCGGCATCGACTACATGCAACCGTATTACTGGGACATTGCACCCAACCGCGATGCCACACTGATCACCCGGGCCATGAGCCGACGGGGTATCGGGCTCGAAGGCGAGCTGCGCTACCTGGAAAACAACTACGCGGGCCAGGTTCGTCTGAACTGGCTGCCCCAGGATGCCCTGCGCAAGGAGAACCGATGGGGGCTGATGACCCAGCACAACGGCACCTTCGACAGTGGTATCGCCGGCGTTGGCGCGGTGGGTGCAAGCCTTTCACTCAACCGGGTCAGCGACGACAACTATTGGCGAGACTTTCCACGAAGTTATCTTGGTGCATCAGGCGCAATGGGTGCACCGGTTGCATTCACTCAACGGGTTCTGCCCAGTACTGGCATGCTGTCCTGGGGCCGCGACGGCTTTTCGATGATGGGCCTGGTGCAGCGCTGGCAAACACAGCAGGACGTGAACTCCCCCATCACACCACCTTACGACCGGGCGCCACAAGTCACCATGCGTTACGGCCGCTTGAACAGTAACGGCATGGACTGGTCCATCGTCGGCGACACCACGCGCTTCGAGGCCGACTACAGTCGCCTACCGGCGGGTTTTGCCTCACTGCGCAACGGCACACGCTCATACACGCAGGCGCAGATCAGCCGGCCCTTTGTCCTACCCTGGGGCTTCATTACACCCAAATTTCAGGTACACGCCACACGCTACGACATGCAGTCTCCGCTCAACAATGGCAGCACCAGCGTTAACCGTGTACTGCCCACGTTCAGCCTGGACAGTGGCCTGGTCTTCGAGCGCGAGAATGGCTGGTTCGGCCGTGATCTGGTACAGACTCTGGAGCCTCGCGTTTTTTATTCGCGCACTGCTTACCAGGATCAAAGACTGCTGCCCCTCTACGACACTGGCAGAACCGATTTCAATTTATCGACAATCTACAGTGAGAACCCTTATGTAGGTCAGGATCGCATCGTCGACAACAACGCCATCACCTTCGGTGTAAACAGTCGCTTGTTTGACAATGCCAGCGGAGCGGAATTACTGCGCATTGGCGTTGCACAGCGGCTGCGTCTGGCAGATCAACGGGTATCCCTGAACGCACCCGGGGCAACGGAGGACCAGAGAGGCTTGAGCGACCTGCTGCTGGGCCTCGGCCTGCGCTGGAACGATCCACTCTGGCTCGACGGCACACTGCAGCTCAACAACCAGACCCATACTGTGCAGCGATCGACCCTACAACTGCGTTACAACCCCGGGCCTTATCGTTTAATGAACGCGGCTTACCGACTCAACAAAAACACCAGTTCGCCCAGCGAGATGATCGACGTTGGCTGGCAATGGCCACTGAGTGATCTGCGCAGGAGTGCCCGTGTGGACGATTCCGGCGTTCGCACTGGAGGCTACGGCCTGGGCGCTGACCGCTGGTACAGCGTCGGACGACTCAATTACAGCCTGCAGGATCACCAGATGGTCAACGCCCTGGTGGGCTTCGAATACGATGCGGGTTGCTGGTTGGCCCGGGTGGCTTTCGAGCGACTGCAAAATAGCCTGACTGCAAGCAATACCCGACTGATGTTCCAGCTTGAGCTGGTCGGCTTTGGGCGCGTCGGGGTCAGTCCTCTGGACAGCCTCAAGCGCAACATTCCCCGTTACCAGTACCTGCGTGAAACCACAACGACCCCCAGTCGTTTCCTGAACTATGAATGAACTGCTGCCCCGCACCCGCCGATTGCTGACGACCTGCGCAGCGGTACTGGCCCTGTTTCTGGTCCAGGACGCCACAGCCCAGCAGAGCACGGCCATCCGTTCGGCCGACTTCATCGTCGCGGTAGTGAACAGCGAACCGGTCACCAACCACGAGGTACAGGCCATGCGCGGACGTCTGTCGCGTGAGCTGGCCGCACGCGGTGGCCCCTCCCCCTCGGCGGCGGAGCTGACGCAGCAAGCGCTGGAGATGCTGATCAATGAGAAGGCCCAGCTTCAACTGGCCCAGGAACTGGGCATCCGTATTGAACAGGACATGATCGATCAGGCTGAAGCCAATGTCGCAGCCAACAATCAATTGGGCCGCGACGCCTTCCTGCAACGACTGACCCAGCAGGGCATCAGCGTGACCACTTTCCGCGAACAGCTGCGCCATCAGCTCACCTTGTCTCGCCTGCGCGAGCGCGAAGTCGATGCTCGCATCCGCATCTCCGATTTCGAAATCGACCAGTTCCTGCGTGAACAGAACCCGAATGGACAGAAGGCCGCTGCCGATATCAACATCGGCATGATCCTGGTGACGGTGCCGGAGAACGCGAGCCCTGCCGAAGTGCAAGCGCAGGAGCGCCAGGCACAAGACATTGCCCGCCGCGCCCGCGAGGGTGAGAACTTCGCACAACTGGCCAAGACCTATTCCCAGGCCTCAGACAAAGGGGCCAACGGCGGGGAAATGGGCTTGCGTCCCGCAGACCGCTATCCCGACCTTTTTGTCGATGCCGTTGGGTCTTTGCCTGTTCAGGGCATTGCCGGACCGATCCGCTCGGGGGCAGGCTTTCACATCCTCAAGTTGCTCGAGCGTCGCCAGGCCGCACCGGTGATGACGGTGGAACAAACACGTGCGCGCCATATTCTGCTGCGCGCCAGCCCCCAACTGACACGCGAGCAGGCGGTCGCCCGCCTGCAAACCCTGCGCCAGCAAATCCTTTCGGGTCGGACCTCTTTTGCGCAAGCGGCCCGCGAGCAATCGCAGGACGGCAGCGCATCGCAAGGCGGCGATCTGGGCTGGGCCAATCCTGGTCAGTTTGTGCCCGAGTTCGAACAAGTCATGAACCGCTTGCAGCCCGGCCAGATCAGCGATCCCCTGGTCTCGCGCTTTGGCGTGCATTTGGTCGAGGTCACCGAGCGTCGGAAAGTGGCCGTGCCTGAACGCGAACAGCGCGAAATGGCGCGGGCCGCTTTGCGGGAAAAGCGCATGGACGAAGCCTACGAACGCTGGGTCGATGAAGTCAGAGGCCGCGCTTATGTGGAAATGCGTGAAGCGCCCGAGGTGCAGTCCCTGCCCGGCGGACGCTGAACATGAAGCATATTGCCCGCAAGCGTTTCGGTCAGCATTTCCTGTCGGACAGCGCCATCATCGATGCCATCGTGCATGAGATCGCACCCGCGCCGGGGCAGACCGTGGTGGAAATCGGCCCGGGTCTGGCCGCCTTGACACAGCCGCTGGTCGAGCGCCTGGGTCAGCTCACCGTGATTGAGCTCGACCGGGATCTGGCACGACGCTTGCGCGATCATCGCCAATTACGGGTGGTGGAGTCCGATGTGCTGAAGGTCGACTTCACGGCATTGGCGCGCGATATTCTGCCTGCAGGCGCCTCACGCGGCCTTCGGGTGGTGGGCAATCTGCCCTACAACATTTCCAGCCCGATTCTTTTCCATTTGCTCGATCACGTGGACGTGGTCCAGGACCAGCACTTCATGCTGCAAAAGGAAGTGATCGACCGCATGGTGGCCGATCCGTCCACCGCTGATTACGGTCGCCTCTCGGTCATGCTGCAGTGGCGTTATGCGATGGAAAACGTGTTGTTTGTGCCCCCCGAAAGCTTTGACCCACCGCCACGGGTCGACAGTGCCGTGGTGCGCATGGTCCCGCATGCCCAACCTGCATCGCTTGATCATCTGGTTCTGCAATCCCTGGTCCAGGTGGCTTTCAGCCAGCGTCGCAAGCTTCTGCGCCATACACTGGGCCAATGGCTGGAGGCCCGGCATTTTTCGGGCGACTTCGATGTGCAACGCAGAGCCGAAGAAGTTCCAGTCCAGGAATATGTGGCACTGGCACAGCAGCTGAGTTCAGCGCGTTCGCAGGAGTAACCCGAAGGGGGTCAGCACTCTCGTCATGCACGTTCGCAACAATGGGCCTCTGAAGGCCCTGGGTTTGGCAAAAACAAAGCCCCGCGTGCGGGGCTTTGTCATGCAGGGCCTGTTCAATCAGACCATCAGGCGGCAGCCAGCCAGTAGCCGGCATTGAAGGGGCTGCTCATGCGCAGGGCCAGTGGTGAAACATCCACCAGCTTGTCGGTGGGCATTTTTTCCTGGTCTTCGGCAGTTTCATCCGCTTCAGTTGCGCGTGCCGTCTGACCAGCCTGGGCCGCACGCGCCACCGAGAAAGAGTAGAAACAGCGGAATGGCACTTTCCTGTCCGACCAGTAATCGGCCGTGTCGCGGAAGATGTCCAGCAGCTGCTCGCGCGCTTCCTTGTCGAACTTGGGGTTGGTCGGGATCTGTTCGAGCACGACCACAAAGCCCGGCTGCGGTCCCGACTTGTGCAAGGGGTCGGTCATGCAGTCGTAGAGCGCGTCGAAATTCTTGCCGAAGTGGGTGGGCAGCGTGAACTGCGCACCGATCATGTCGAGCACGTCCTGCTTGGACTGGGCCTCGGCCAGGTTGGCATAAAGGAAATGGTGACCGAGTTTTTGGGCAGATTCCTGCAGATCGCTCACGCGGTGGGCGCGGATCGATTGCACGATGTTGGCACGAACGCCCTTGAAAGGCGCGTCCTGGTGTGTTCGCTGCGCGTTGTCCATTTTCGGTTCTTCCTGACAATCAATTTTCATTCTGGGGCGTCACGATCACGCGAAAACTCGCGTAATGGTCTGCGGTGTAGTAGCAAGCCTGAGGTCGGGTCGGCCTCTCGCCTCCGCACACAATGCGTCGGGCTCCACGATCTCTCGCGCCGGGCGTCCTGACGGTGTATTCGCGGTAAAACCCTCGGGCCTGGCGTGGCAGCTGTCGCTCCCGATTGCCAAAAACCGTGCCATCCTTTTCATAGGGAAAAGGGCCACCCTGAAGGATGAGGCGATAGGTCTGACGGCCTTCGGCAGGCAGCTCCGCGAGCGGAATGGGCACCTGGGCGACCGCTGCTGGCTGGCTTTCCCGCGAATGCACCACATTGGTGCAAATCAGAAATGCCAGACCCAAACATCTCAGCAACCCGCGCCTGGAAACCGTGGTAAGCCACACTTGCACGAATCGAATACCTCTCAGGAGTTCCGGGTTAACCCGAACACTCAGGGGCGCAAGTGTGATGCATTGCACAAAAAAAAGCAAGGGCCTGCATAAGAAACAGGCAAATTGAACTGGCTTTTGCACACAAAAAGTGAGCGCGTGCTCTCGCCGCTGGTCATGCCAGCGCGCAGAGTGCGCATCCAGCTCAGCGGTGGGCGTTGGCGTCAGCGACCGTCAGCGCGGTCATGTTGACGATGCGGCGCACCGTGGTGCTGGGCGTCAGGATGTGGACCGGCTTGGCGGCCCCCAGCAAGACCGGACCAATGGCAATGTTGCCGCCCGCTGCAGTTTTCAGCAGGTTGTAGGCAATGTTGGCGGCGTCGATGTTGGGCATGACCAGCAGGTTCGCCCCGTCCTTGAGTCCGCTGTGGGGCATGATGGCACTGCGCGCGGCAGCATCGAGTGCCACATCGCCATGCATTTCCCCGTCCACCTCAAGCCAGGGCGCGTTACGCTGCAGCAATTGCAGCACCTGGCGCATCTTGACCGCGCTGGGCTGGTCGGATGTGCCGAAGTTGGAATGGCTGAGCAGGGCCGCCTTGGGCTCGAAGCCGAAACGGCGCATTTCTTCGGCCGCCATGACGGTGATTTCGGCCAGCTGCTCGGCTGTCGGGTCGTAGTTGACGTGGGTATCCACAATGAAGACCTGACGGTTGGGCAGCATCAGGCCATTCATGGCGGCAAAGGTGGTGACACCCGGGCGCTTGCCGATCACCTGATCGATGTAGGTCAGGTGCATGGTGTTGTGACCCCAGGTGCCGCAAATCAGGCCGTCCGCATCGCCTTTGTGCACCAGCATGGCACCGATCAGTGACAGTCGCCGGCGCATTTCGATCTTGGCGATCGATTCGGTCACGCCCTTGCGCTCGGTCATGCGGTGGTAGGTTTGCCAGAAGTCGCGGTAGCGGTGGTCCTGCTCGACATTGACCACGTCGTAATCCAGCCCTTCCTGCAGGCGTAGACCGAACTTCTCGATGCGCTTGGCGATGACGGCAGGGCGGCCGATCAGGGTCGGGCGGGCAATGCCCTCGTCGACCACGATCTGGGCAGCGCGCAGAATGCGCTCTTCCTCGCCTTCGCTGTAAGCCACGCGCTTCTTCAGCGCGCGCTTGGCGGCCTGGAAGATCGGCTTCATGGTGGTGCCGGAGGCATACACAAAGCCCTGCAGTCGCTCGCGGTAGGCGTCCATGTCAGCGATCGGGCGCGAGGCCACGCCACTGTCGGCCGCTGCCTGGGCCACGGCCGGCGCGATCTTCATCATCAGGCGCGGATCAAACGGTTTGGGGATCAGGTATTCGGGACCGAAGGCTAGCGGCTGACCCACATAGGCCGCAGCCACAACCTCGCTTTGCTCGGCCTGCGCCAGCTCGGCAATCGCGTGTACGGCGGCGATTTCCATCTCTACCGTGATGGTGGTCGCGCCGCTGTCCAGCGCGCCGCGGAAGATGTAGGGGAAGCACAGGACGTTGTTGACCTGGTTGGGGTAGTCGGTGCGGCCAGTGGCCATGATGGCGTCATCGCGCACCGCCTTCACGTCTTCGGGCGTGATCTCGGGATTGGGGTTGGCCAGCGCAAAAATCAGTGGGTTTGCAGCCATTTTGGCCACCATGTCCTGCTTGAGCACGCCACCGGCCGACAGACCGAGGAACACGTCGGCGCCCTCGATCACCTCGGCCAGCTTGCGCTGCTCGGTTTTCTGCGCGAACTGGATCTTGTCCTCGTCCATCAGCTCGGTGCGACCCTCATAGACCACGCCTGCCAGGTCAGTCACCCAGATGTTCTCGCGCGGGATACCGAGTTTGACCAGCAGGCCCAGGCAGGCCAGTGCGGCCGCACCTGCACCCGAGGTGACCAGCTTGATCTTTTTCGGGTCCTTGCCGACGACCTTGAGGCCGTTGAGGATGGCCGCACCCACCACGATGGCGGTGCCGTGCTGGTCGTCGTGGAAGACCGGGATCTTCATGCGCTCGCGCAGCTTGCGCTCGATATGGCAGCAGTCGGGCGCCTTGATGTCTTCAAGATTGATGCCACCAAAGGTCGGCTCCAGCGATGCAATGATCTCGACCAGCTTGTCCGGGTCCTTCTCGTTGATCTCGATGTCGAACACATCGATGCCCGAGAACTTCTTGAACAGCACGCCCTTGCCTTCCATGACCGGCTTGCCGGCCAGCGGGCCGATGTCGCCCAGGCCCAGCACGGCCGTACCGTTGGTCACCACGCCCACCAGGTTGCCGCGGCTGGTGTACTTGAAGGCGGCGGCCGGGTCCTTGACGATTTCCTCACAGGGGGCCGCGACACCAGGCGAGTAGGCCAGCGCCAGATCGTGCTGGTTGACCAGCTGTTTGGTGGCCGCGATAGCGATCTTGCCGGGAGTAGGGAACTCGTGGTACTCGAGGGCAGCCTGGCGCAGCAGGGCACGTTTTTCTTCGGCCGGGAGCTTGTTGCTCATGGGGATCTCCGTTGTTGTCAGCACCCGGCTATTTCGTCAGGTGATATGGTTTTTTCCATTGTAGACCGCCGCCCGTGCAAGGCGGGTGCGCAGAAACACGCATCCGGGTGAGCAGGCTTTTGACCAGAAAGCAAAAATCACCACGCCTTATCGCCGCGCACTCGCCGCCGTGCTCAGCGCAAATGCTTGTAGGCCTTGTGCTGCAATGCCTGAGCGATGGAGGTCTGCTGCGCACCCGGCTGCAAGGTGAAGCCCTCGCCCGCGCGGACCACGCCAGCCTGCTCGACCGCCAGGTAAAAGCCGCAGCGACCGGACTGCACCATGTCCTTGCCGGCACGCTCGTACCCCATGACCGCATTGAACTTGGCACAGGGCTGCCGAGGCTCGGTCACGCGCAGCAAGACGCCGCCATTGAATTGAAGGCGGTCACCGATGCAAATGCTCTGCTCGTCCACGCCATCCAGGCTCAGGTTCTCGCCCAGCTGTCCGGGCACGATGGGCTCGTCAAACAAGGACACACCAGCAGCAATGCGCTGTGCGGACCACCATGCCAGATGCTGCACCGGCAAGGCATAGACCGCCTTGGACAAGCCGCCGTGCACGCTCAGGTCGTTTTGCTCGTCCCCGGCCAGGCCCAGCGGACCGACCGTGACCGGGCCTTCGACCGGCTGCTTGCGGATCGCCGAACGCAAGGTTCGATCGCCCACACGCAAAAACCGGGAGGTGCCCACCTGCACCGACAGAAGCCGACCCTGAACCATGGCCATGGGCTCAGCCGCGCATCAGCGCTTCGATCTCGTCGGCCTTCACCGGCACGCCACGGGTGATCAACTCGCAGCCGCTGGCGGTAACCACCGCATCGTCCTCGATGCGGATGCCGATGTTGTGGAATTGTTCGGGCACGCCCTCGGCCGGGCGCACATACAGGCCAGGCTCGATGGTCAGCACCATGCCAGGGCGCAGCACGCGGCTCGGCCGGTCCTTGATGAGCTCGCCGCTCAGCGGGTCCTTGCGTTCGCTGAAGGTGCCGACCTCGGAGGGCTCCACATAGCTGCCGCAGTCGTGCACGTCCATGCCCAGCCAGTGGCCGGTGCGGTGCATGTAGAAGGGGAAGTAGCTGCGGTTGGCGATCACGTCCTGCGCGTTGCCGACCTTGTTTTTGTCGAGCAGCCCGACGTCGAGCAGGCCCTGCGCCAGCACGGCCACGGTGGCCTCGTGCGGGTCGACAAAACGCGCGCCGGGTTGGGTCGCGGCCACGGCCTCGTCCTGCGAGGCCAGCACCAGGTCGTACAGCGCGCGCTGCGGCCCGGTGAATTGGCCGTTGGCCGGGAAGGTGCGGGTGATGTCGCTGGCATAGCCGTCAAGCTCGCAGCCGGCGTCGATCAGCACCAGATCGCCATTGCGGATCAGGGCCTTGTCGGCGCGGTAATGCAGGATGCAGGCGTTCGCACCGCCGGCCACGATCGAGCCATAGGCCGGGTATTGCGAGCCGTGCTGGCGGAATTCATGCAGCAGCTCGGCATCCAGGTGGTATTCGCGCAGTTCCTGGCCGGCGCGCAGCATCGCCACCGAACGCTGCATGGCGCGGATGTGGGCGCGGGCGCTGATGTCGGCGGCGCGGCGCATGATGTCCAGCTCATGCGCGTCCTTGACCAGGCGCATCTCGTCAAGCAGGGCGCACACATCCCGCTGCTGGTCCGGGCACAGCGCACCATAGCGCACCCGCGCACGCACCGGCTTGAGCCAGTCCTCGACCCGGCCCTCCAGCCCTTCGTGGGTCGCAAACGGGTACCAGACGGTGCTGCGGTTTTCCAGCAGCCTGGGCAGCTGGGCATGGAGCTCGGTCACCGGCAAGGCCTTTTGCACGCCCAGCGCGCCGAGGGCCGCGTCAGGCCCTAGACGGATGCCATCCCAGATCTCGCGTTCCAGATCCTTGGGCTGGCAAAACAAAGTCGACTCACCTTCAGCCGTGAGCACCAGCCAGGCGTTCGGTTCGGTGAAACCGGTCAGGTAATAGAAATAGCTGTCGTGCCGGTACAGGAAGTCGCTGTCGCGGTTGCGCAGGCGTTCCGGTGCGGTCGGAATGATGGCAATGCCACCCGTACCGAGCTGGGCAGCCAGGCGGGCGCGGCGTTGGGCGTAAAGGGAAATCTCGGTCATCGGTCCATTGTAGGCAGGAGCACGTCTCAATCACTTGACCTTTCACTCTCTGTGGGAGCGATCCCCTGATCGCGATGACCTCATGCTTTCCCGATCAGGGGATCGCTCCCACGACACCAGAAAATCCATGAGGCGCCATCACAGGTTCAGCTGCGCCAGCCGCTCGGGCGTGCCCACGTCGGTCCAGGCACCGGCGTAGACCTCCCCGCTGACCTCGCCACGGTCCATGGCCGCGCGCAGTATGGGTGCCAGTGGCACCGCCACACCATCGGGGTTGCCGACAGGCGCTGGCGCATCGGCGCGGGTGAAAAAGCTGCGACGGTAGAGCGCGATGGTGCTGAAGGTGTATCGCCGCCCGGCATCACCGGCGGGCAAGTTGAGCACCCGGCCATCAGGTGCCAGGCCAAAGTCGCCCTTGAGGTTGTGCGCCGGATTGGGCACCAGCCACAGGTGCGCCTGCCGGCCGCTGGCCAGAAAACGCTGCACGGCCTCCGAACGGAACACAAAGTCCGGGGCAAACACGTCACCCGCCACGACCCAGAACACATCATCGAGTGCAGGCAAGGCACGCAAAATACCGCCCGCCGTCTCCAACGCCTGGCCAAAGTCGCGGCCCTCGTGCGAATAGGTGATGCGCACTTCGGGCAAACCGGGCCAGGTCACACGGTCACCCCAATGCGCCGGAATCTGCTCGCCCAGCCAGGCGGTGTTGACCAGCTGACGCGTAAAACCGCCGCGCGCGAGCGCCTGCATGGGCCACTGCATCAGCGGCTGGCCACGCACGGCCAGCAACGGTTTGGGAATGGCGTCGGTCAGCGGGCGCATGCGCTCGCCCCGGCCGGCGGCCAGCACCATGGCCTGGGCGGCTGGACTCTCATTGGAAATGCTCATGGGGCGATGTTGCCATGGACCTGACCCAGAGTTGCCCCTGACTTGTGGGAGCGATCCCCTGATCGCGAATGAGTCGGGCAATCGAGATCAGGGGATCGCTGCCACAGGCCAGGAGTAGCTCCCAAAATCCCTTGGCTGCCTCTGCGGCCGTTAAAATCCGGGGTTTCCCGAATCCCCACCGGAGCTCATCCCCTATGGCCACCCCCCAGCACATGGCGAACGCCATCCGCGCCCTTGCAATGGACGCCGTTCAACAAGCCAACTCGGGGCACCCGGGCGCGCCCATGGGCATGGCCGACATGGCCGTCGCGCTCTGGCACGACCACCTGCAGCACAACCCGGCCAACCCGCACTGGGCCAACCGCGACCGTTTTGTACTCTCCAACGGCCACGCCTCGATGCTGATCTACAGCCTGCTGCACCTGACGGGCTATGCGCTGCCGATCGATGAACTGAAGAACTTCCGCCAGCTGCACAGCAAGACTGCTGGCCATCCGGAAGTGGGCATCACCCCCGGCGTGGAAACCACCACCGGCCCGCTGGGCCAGGGCATCACCAATGCGGTGGGCATGGCGCTGGCCGAGAAGCTGCTGGCCGCCGAATTCAACCGGCCCGGCCACGCTATCGTCGACCACCACACCTATGTGTTCCTGGGCGACGGTTGCCTGATGGAAGGCATCAGCCACGAGGCCGTGGCCCTGGCCGGTGCCTGGAAACTCAACAAGCTGATCGCACTGTACGACGACAACGGCATCTCGATCGATGGCCAGGTCGCGCCCTGGTTCATCGACAACACCCCGCAGCGCTTTGCCGCCTGTGGCTGGAACGTGATCGACGCGGTCGACGGCCATGACGCTGCCGCCGTGTCGAAGGCGATTGCCAGCGCCCGCCACAGCGCCGACAAGCCCACGCTGATCGTCTGCAAGACCAGCATTGGCAAAGGCTCGCCCAACCGCGCCAACACCGCCAAGGCCCACGGCGAGCCCCTGGGCGCCGAAGAGATCGCCCTGACCCGCGCCGAACTGGGCTGGAAGCACGGCCCCTTCGAGATCCCGCAGGACGTCTACAAGTCCTGGGACGCCAAGGCCGCCGGTGCCAAGGCCGAAGCCGCCTGGAACAAGGCCTTTGCCGCCTACGCCAAAAAGTACCCGGAACAGGCCGCTGAATTTACCCGCCGCATGGCTGGCGAGCTGCCCAGGAATTTCCACCAGGTCGCCGTCGATGCCGCCGTGGCCGCGCACACCCAGGCCGAGACCGTGGCCAGCCGCAAGGCCAGCCAGATCGCGCTGGAATTCTTCACGGCCGCCCTGCCCGAGATGCTCGGCGGCTCGGCCGACCTGACCGGCTCCAACCTGACCAACACCAAGTCCACCCCGGCCCTGCGCATGAACCTGGCCGGCGATGTGGTCAAGACTGAGGACGGCAAGACCGGCCGCCACATCAACTACGGCGTGCGCGAGTTCGGCATGGCCGCCATCATGAACGGCGTGGCCCTGCACGGCGGCTTCATCCCCTACGGTGGCACCTTCCTGACCTTCAGCGACTACAGCCGCAACGCCATCCGCATGGCCGCGCTGATGAAGCAGCGCGTGGTGCACGTGTTCACGCACGACTCCATCGGTCTGGGCGAAGACGGCCCGACCCACCAGTCGATCGAGCATGTGGCCAGTCTGCGCCTGATCCCGGGCCTGAACGTCTAGCGCCCGGCCGACACCGCCGAGACGGCGGTGGCCTGGGCCGTGGCCCTGCAGAACAAGGCGCGTCCGAGCGCGCTGTGCCTGTCGCGCCAGAACCTGGCCTACGCGCCCAAGCGCGATCTGTCGGACATCAGCAAGGGCGCCTATGTGTTGTCCGAGGCGGCCGATGTGGGCATGAAGACCACGCACGCGGTCATCATCGCCACCGGCTCCGAAGTGCAGCTGGCACTGGCCGCGCAGAAGCTGCTGGCCGAGCGCAAGATCGGTGTGCGCGTGGTCTCCATGCCCAGCACCAATGTGTTTGACCGCCAGAGCGCGATGTACAAGCAGCTGGTGCTGCCGGCCAATCTGCCGCGCATCGCGGTCGAGATGGGGTCGACCGACGGCTGGTGGAAGTACGGTTGCGCCGCCGTGGTCGGCATCGACACCTACGGCGAATCGGCTCCGGCGCCGGTGCTGCTCAAGCATTTTGGTTTTACTGCCGAGAACGTGGCCGACACGGTCCACGCGGCTTTGCTCAAGCAGTGATTTCCTGACCGGCGCAGGCCCTGCCATGGGCTTGCGGGATCAGGCTCCAGCAAGGGCCATGGTCTATAAACCGGTGACGTAACCGTTCAGTAACTTTCCCAAAGGCACTCACCATGACCCTCAAGGTTGGCATCAACGGATTCGGCCGCATCGGCCGCCTGGCCCTGCGCGCCGCGCTCAAGCACGGCTACAGCGACATCCAGATCGTGGGCATCAACGATCCCAAGCCTTCGGACTACCTGGCCTACATGCTCAAGTTTGACAGCGTCCATGGCCGCTTTGACGGCACGGTCGAGCACACCGACGACGCCCTGATCGTCAACGGCAAGAAAATCAAGCTCTCGCACGAACGCGATGCGCACAACCTGCAATGGGGCGCCATGGGCGTGGACATCGTGCTCGAATGCACCGGCCACTACCTGACCGAGCCCACTAGCCAGATGCACCTGCAGGCCGGCGCCAAGAAGGTGGTGATTTCCGCCCCGTCCAAGGACAACGTGCCCATGTTCGTCTACGGCGTGAACCACAAGAAATATGCGGGCGAAGCCATCATCTCCAACGCCTCCTGCACCACCAACTGCCTGGCGCCCGTGGCCAAGGTGCTGCATGACAAGTGGGGCATCAAGCGCGGCCTGATGACCACCGTGCACGCCGCCACCGCCAGCCAGGCGACGGTGGACAGTTCCTCGCGCAAGGACTGGCGTGGTGGTCGCGGCATTCTGGAAAACATCATCCCCAGCAGCACCGGCGCCGCCAAGGCCGTGGGCAAGGTGATCCCGGAACTCAACAAGAAGATCACCGGCATGGCCTTCCGCGTGCCGACGTCCGACGTGTCGGTGGTGGACCTGACCATCGAGCTGGAAAAGGAAGCCAGCTACGAAGAAGTCTGCGCCGAGATGAAGGCGCAAAGCGAAGGTGCGCTCAAGGGCATTCTGGGCTACACCGAAGAGAAGGTGGTCTCCACCGACTTCCGCGGCGAGCCCTGCGCCAGCGTGTTTGACGCTACCGCCGGCATCGCGCTCGACAGGAACTTCATGAAGATCGTGGCCTGGTACGACAACGAATGGGGTTACGCCAAGCAGTGCCTGGAAATGATCCGGGTCGTGGGCAAGAAGAAGTGATGGACCGGATGGATCCTCGGGTCAGGCCCGAGGATGACATCAGGATCCTGGCGCCTGAGGGCGCTTTTTTCAGCGCGCGAGGAACCTGAGCAGGGCCTCGATCTTCGGGCCGTAGGGCGGGTAGAGCAGGCTGAGGGTGGACAAGCGGCTTTGGTGGAACACCGGCCGCAGTTTGGAAAAAGTCTCGAAGCCCTCGCGCCCGTGGTAATGCCCCATGCCCGAAGCACCCACACCGCCAAAAGGCAGGTCGCTCTGCCCCACATGGAACAGCGCATCGTTCACACTCACGCCGCCGGACATGACATGGTCCAGCAGATACTGCAAACGCGCCGCATCGTGGGTGAAGGGATAGAAAGCCAGCGGACGGGGGCCCGCCTGGATCCGGGCCACCACCTCCTCCACATCGTCGTAGGGCAGTACCGGCAGGATGGGGCCAAAGATCTCCCGCTGCATCAGTGCGCTGTCCGGCGGCGCCCCCAGCACGAGGTGGGGCGCGAGCCGGTGCCTTGCATCGTCGCGCGCCGGACCCGGCAGCAAGGGCAGCACCCGGGCACCACGCGCGGCGGCTTCGTCGAGTGCAGCGGTCAGTCGGGCATACGCCTGCGGGCTGATCACCGAAGTCAGGTCCGGGCTGTCAAGAGTGGGGTAGCGCTGCGGCACGATGGTCTGCGCCAGCTGCACAAAGGCATCGAGCTTGGCACGTGGCACATGGACGTGGTCCACCGTGGTGCAGATCTGGCCGGCGTTGAGGCACTTCACATAAAGGATGCGTTCGGCGGCGGTCTTCAGGTCAAAGTCATCGCAGACCAGCGCGGGCGAGCGGCCGCCCAGCTCGAGTGTGACGGGGCACAGGTTCTGCGCCGCCGACTGCATCACGCTGCGGCCGGTCTGGGTCGAGCCGGTAAAGAGCAAGTGGTCAAACGGCAGCTGCGAAAACGCGATACCCACGCCGCCCGTCTCGTCGAAGAACTGCAGCTTCTCGGGCGGAAAGCAGGCCGGTATTTTTTCGATCAGTAGGGCCGCCAGATGGCGCGAGTTTTCGCTCATCTTGACCATGGCCCGGTTGCCGGCAGCAAAGATCGCCACCAGCGGCAAAAAGCTCAGGTTCAGCGGAAAGTTCCACGGCACGATCACCCCCACCACGCCCAATGGCTGCGGGATCACGCGGTTGCTGGCCAGACCGAACGCCAGGCGATCGACCCCACGGCGCTGCACACGCATCCATTGGCGCAGATGCTTGAGCGCATGGTCGATGTCCTTGAGCACCGGCATGAACTCGGTCAGCTCGGTCTCATGCCGGCTGCGGTGACCGTAATCACGCGAAATCGCCTCGCAGATGGCGTCACGGTGATCAATCACGAAGCGGCGCAGGGTCTGCAGATCACGGCGGCGCTCAGCTTCGGTGGGTACAGGTGCAGCGCGGTAGGCAGCGCGCTGGACGGCGAGCACCTGCTGCAGACGGGCAATGTCGGTCATGGGGTCTTCCTCCTGATGGAGGCGGATCATGCCGCAAAGCGGCTGAACGTGTCGGGCGCGGTGCTTCAGGCCCGCAGATCGCGGCGCATGAACTCGGCCGCGCGCTCGGCCAACATGACAGTCGGCGCATTGGTGTTGCCACTGACGATGCGTGGCATGACCGAAGCATCGACCACACGCAACCCCGGCACGCCATGGACGCGCAGCTGCGGGTCCACCACCGCCTGCGGATCGGTGCCCATGCGACAGGTGCCCACCGGGTGGTAAATGGTATCGGCATGGTCGCGGATCCAGGCCTCCAGATCGGCGTCGGACTGCGCCTGTGCAGAGCGTGCCCATTCCTGGCCATGGGCCGCCAATGCAGGCTGCGCCAGTATCTGACGTGCACGGCGCACCCCGCGCATCAGGGTCTGCAGGTCCTCCGGATCGCTGAGGAATTGCGGATCGATCCGTGGCGTGCTGTGGGGCGAAGCATCATGCAGGCGTACCGTACCCCGGCTGCGCGGTTGCAGGACACAGACATGCAGCGAGAACCCGTGCCCCCCCACCAGCTGCAGGCCGTGGTTGACGAGCTGTGCGATCACGAAGTGCAGTTGCACGTCGGGCTGGCTCAGGCCATCGCGGCTGCAGAAGAAGGCGCCGGCTTCGGCAAAGTTGGTCGTCATGCGCCCGCGGCGCTGCTGGCGCCATTGCTGGATGTCGCGCAGCACATCCCAGCCGCCGCGCAGGGACAGGCCAAACAGCTCGCGCCCAGGCCTCACGGGCGCCACCAGCACCACATCGGGATGGTCGTGCAGGTTGGCGCCGACACCGGGCAGGTCATGCTGCACAGCGATGCCCAGCGCCTGCAGATGGGCGACCGGACCCAACCCCGAACGCATGAGGATGGCCGGTGACTGGAAGGCACCGGCGCTGAGCACGACTTCGCGCCGGGCGGTCAAGGTCAGCGACTGACCGCCCTGCAGGGCATGCACGGTGTCTGCACGGCCATCCTTCAAACCAATCCGGTCGACCGTGGTGTCGGTGAACACTTTCAGGTTGGGGCGTGAGCGGGCAGGCGTCAGGTAAGCCTTGGCCGCGCTGTGGCGTTCGCCGTTCTTCTGCGTGACCTGATACAGCCCCACGCCCTGTTGCGAGTGCCCGTTGAAGTCGTCGGAGCGTTGCAACCCGGCCTGCACACCCGCCTCGACAAAGCGTTGCGAGAACAGGTTGGGATCCCGCAGGTCAGCCACATGGAGCGGCCCGGATTGCCCATGCAGATCACCGCCCAGGCGTTCGTTGCCCTCGGCGCGGATGAACCAGGGCAGCACGTCATGCCAGGCCCAGCCCGGATTGCCCATGGCGGCCCAGGCCTCGTAGTCCTGGGAGTGGCCGCGCATGTAGATCATCGCATTGGTCGAGCTGCTGCCACCCAGCGTGCACCCACGCGGCTGGAGGCCGCGGCGGCCGTTCAAACCAGGCTGGGGCTCGGTATGCAGAAGTTGCGATGACCGCCGGTTACGCGCCATCAGCGCCAGCCCGCCCGGGCAATGCACAAGCACGCTGTCGTCGGGTGGCCCGGCTTCGAGCAGGGCCACCTGCAGGGCAGGATCTTCACTCAGGCGGGCCGCCAGCACACTGCCGGCGGAACCGCCACCCACAATGACGATGTCGAATTCCATGACGTCATTGTCTGATCAGCCCGCGGCAACGCAAGAGCTCGGGTGTCGCCAGAATTTCGAGCTCCTGGCAAGCGTACGGTGATGATGCCTCAATACTGCTTGTAGGGCAGGAACTTGCCAGAGAGCACCACATTCACACGGTCACCCTTGGGGTCGGGCTGGCGCACGATGTCCATGCTGAAGTCGATGGCGCTCATGATGCCGTCACCGAACTCCTCATGGATCAGTTCCTTGATGGTGGTGCCGTACACGCTGACGATTTCGTACCAGCGGTAGATCAGCGGATCGGTGGGCACCGGCGTGGGGAGCGAGCCTTTGTAAGGCACGACCTGCAGCCATTTGATCTCTTCGGCCGTGAGGCCAAAGATCTTGCCGATCACCTTGGCCTGCTTGGCATCAAAAGTCATCTGGCCCAGGCAGCCCGCCGTGACCCATTCCTTGGACAGGCCCACCTTGTCGGCCACGTCGCTCCACTTGATGCCCTTGGAGACTTTGGTAGCGATGATTTTTTCGGTGACTTCTAAACGGTTCATGAAAGACCTCAAGAAAGGGTTGTTGAAAGGAAAACCTTGCACCCGGCTCAGTGCGCTTTCGCGCGGGACACCAGGAAATCGACAATGTGGTTGCGCACTTCGTAGTAACCGCTCAAGTGGTGCAGCTGGGCACGCGTGCGCTCGCGCGGGAGAGGGTTGATCACCACTTCGGCCAGGCCGCCGGGCACATACTGGCCAGAACTTTCGTGGCCATTGCTCATCAGCAAGATGCGGTCCGACAGCAGGATGGCCTCGTCCACATCGTGGGTGATCATGAACACCGTTTGCTGCGTCTGACGGACGATGCCCATCAACTCGTCCTGGATAGTGCCGCGGGTCAGCGCATCGAGCGCGCCAAAAGGCTCATCCAGCAGCAGCATCTTGGGCTGGATGGCAAACGCCCGGGCAATGCCCACGCGCTGCTTCATGCCACCCGAAAGCTGGCTGGGGTTCTTGTCGATGGGGTGCAGCAGCCCCACCATCGCCACATGTTTTTCCACATGCACATGGACCTGCGGTGCTTTCCATTCCGGCCATCTGGACTTGACGGCAAACGCGATGTTTTGCCGCACGGTCAGCCAGGGCATGAGCGCATGGCTCTGGAACACCACGCCACGCTCCAGGCTGGGGCCAGCGATCTCGCGCCCGTCCATGAAGACATGACCTTCGGTCGCCGTGTCCAGTCCGGCCAGCACGTTCAGGATGGTGGTCTTGCCACAGCCCGAGTGACCGATGATGCAGACGCACTAGCCCTTGTCGAGGGTAAAGGACACGTCCGCAAACACCGGCTTGTCGCTTTGATAGGCCTTGCCCAGTTTTTCGATCTTGAGGAAACCCGTCATGGCGGACGCCTTTTGGCTGAAAACAGAGTATGGAGATGTCACAGGGGCAATCGGCCCGCGTTCGCTGGAATCACTCCACATAGGTCACCGCCTTTTGCACCTGGGCAAACGCCAGATCGAGCAACATGCCTACCAGTCCGATCACCAGCACGGCGAAGATCACGTTGACCAGCGACAGGTTGTTCCACTCGTTCCACACAAAATAGCCCACCCCTGTGCCCCCGACCAGCATCTCGGCCGCCACAATCACCAGCCAGGCGATGCCCATGCTGATGCGCATGCCGGTCACAATGGTGGGCGCCGCTGCGGGCAGGATCACCGTAAAGGCCTTGCGCAGCGGCCGCACTTCCAGCGTGCTGGCCACATTCAGCCAGTCGCGCTTGACCGCAGCGACGCCAAAGGCGGTGTTGATCAGCATCGGCCAGACCGAGCAGATGAAGATCACGAAGATGCCGCTCACATCCGAGTCCTTGAGGGTGTAGAGCGCCAGCGGCATCCAGGCCAATGGGCTGATGGGCTTGAGCACCTGCACGAACGGATCAAACGCCTTGCGCATGAGTGGCGACATGCCGATCATGAAACCCAAGGGCAGCGCTACCAGCACGGCCAGCGCAAAACCGAGTCCCACACGCCCAAGAGAATGCGCCAGCTGGATGCCAATGCCCTTGTCGTTGGGGCCCTTGTCGTAGAAGGGGTCGGCCAGGTGGCCCACAATCGCTTTGCCCACTTCGACGGGCGGTGGAAAGCCGGTGCTTTTGACGGCGCCCGGGTCCTTGCCCATCATCTTCTGGTACTCGATCTCTTCAGCCGTCATGCCCGCCTGGCTTGCGCCAGCCACGGAGGGTGCTGTGGCCGAAAGCTGCCAGGCACCCAGCAAGACAAGAAGCATGAGCAACGAAACCAGCGCAGCCCGGAAGTTGAGGTGATGGGTTTTCATGCCTTTCACCCCGCCTTGCTGATGGCAAAGCTCTTGAGGTAAGCCTCCGGCTTGGCAGGATCAAACTCCTTGCCCATGATCCTGTGCTTGGGGTAAGGCGTGGTGGCTTGAAACTCCTGACCCAGCGCTTTCATGTGCTTGCGTGCATCGGTGATCATGAACACCTTTTCGGCCATCTGCTTGTAGTCCACGTCGCCCTTGATATAACCCCAGCGCTTCATCTGGGTCAGCATCCAGACGGCCATGCTTTGCCATGGCATGGGATCGAAGTCGGCCCGGTCGGGCACGTTCTGCACCTTGCCCAGACCGTCGGCAAACTTGCCGGTCAGCACCTGACTGATCACTGCCTCCGGCTGGTTGAGGTACTGGGCGGGCGCAATCACCTTGGCGATCAGTTCCCGGTTACCCGGCTGGCGGGCCATCGCCGCCGAGGTCAGCACAGCCCGGTAAAGCGCTGCAAAAGTGTTGGGGTTCTTCTGGATGAACTCGCTGCTCGTTCCGAAGGCACAGCAGGGATGGCCATTCCAGAGGTCCTTGGTGAGCACGTGGATGAAACCCACCTCATCGAATACCGCCCGCTGGTTGAAGGGATCGGGCCCCAGAAAGCCATCGATGTTGCCCGAGCGCAGGTTGGCCACCATTTCCGGTGGCGGCACCACGCGGATCTGCACATCGGTGTCGGGATTCACGCCATGCTCTGCCAGGTAGTAGCGAAGCAGGAAGTTGTGCATCGAATAGTCGAAGGGCACCGCAAACTTGAAGCCCTTCCAGTTTTTCGGGTCGCGGTTGTCCTTGTGCTTCATCGCCAGCGTGATCGCCTGCCCGTTCACGTTCTGGATGGTGGCCACATTCATCGGTGTGGCGTTGGCGCCCAATCCCATGCTGATGGCCAGCGGCATCGGCGACAGAAAGTGCGTGGCGTCATATTCCTTGTTGATCATCTTGTCGCGGATCAGCGCCCAACCTGCCGTCTTGGTCACTTCGACGTTCAGACCCTGCTTCTGGTAGAAGCCCAGCGGGTGCGCCATGATCAAAGGCGTAGCACAGGTGATCGGGATGAAACCGATCTTGAGACTGGTTTTTTCGAGCGGTGCCTTTTCTTGCGCCATGGCCTGCAGACTGGCCACGGGCAGCACGCTGGCGATCGCGGCCATGGCGGTCTGCTTGCCCACGGCGCGCAGGAACAGGCGGCGCTCCTGATCTTGCGGAAACAGCGACTTGACCAGCGTGGCCTCGATGAAGGAGTGGCTGTACGCTTCAAAGTCCGTGGTTTCGCTGCGTGCCCGCAGCTGGGCGGCTGCCGCATCGGCTGCAGCTTCGGCATGGTGGTCCGCTGGCGAATGGTCACGGCCACAGCTGCACTTGAGCATCAAGGGGCGGTCGGCGTTGTACGGATCAAAGAATTCAGACATGGCAACCTCGCTTTGTGAAGACGCCAAACTCCATGCAAGCCTTGGGCCAGAAAATCCGCAGTTCATGCCTGCTGGCTTGTTCCTTTGTATTTCGCAGTGACTGTGTCGATACGGTGTAGGGCTTGCCCTACAAAACCATTGGGCGGCGCATCGCCCATGGTTCAGCGACCGGTCGGCGATCGGCTCTGAGCATGGCTTTGGGCGTACAACACCAGCTCCACATCGTTCTTGGTCCCGGTTTTTTCAAGGATGCGTGCACGGTAAGTGCTCACCGTGTTGGGGGCGAGATGGAGTTGCGCACCAATTTCGGTCACGGTGCGACCTTGCGTCAGCAAGGCATAGACCTGGTGCTCACGGTGCGAGAGGAGTTCGAGCCCGGTTTTGGTGCGCCCCCGACTGACCAGACTGGCCAAGGCTTCGGCGGTGGCTGGCGTGACATGCAAACCGCCGGCAGCAACACGCAACAAGGCGGAGATCAGCTCATCCGGGTCGGTGCTCTTGTTCAGATAGCCCGCAGCTCCCTGCTGAATGCAGCGCACAGCATATTGTTTTTCAGGATAGGTGCTGAGCATCAGGACCGGCAGACCCGGCCAGTCCTGACGGAGTTTCTGCAGCACTTCGAGACCATCCAGACCCGGCATGGCGATGTCAAGCAGGACCACATCGATGCCCTGACAACCCCGGAATTGCTGCACCTGATCCAGCACGCCAGGGCCGGTGTCGGCTTCGCCAACCACCTCAATGCGTGGCTCATCGGCCAACACCATTTTGAGCCCTTCGCGCACGATCCGGTGGTCATCGCCGAGCAAGACCCGAACAGGATGTGCATCGGGCAAGGTCATGACCCGGACTCCGGACACGGCATCGACAAACGCATGCAGGTGCCGCGACCTGGCTGGCTGTCGATCTCGATCACACCTCCGAAATGGCGGGCACGCTCACGCATGCCCATGATGCCGTAAGCCCGTGGGGATTCAAACGCTTCGGGCAAGGCACCACAGCCATCGTCTTCCACAGAAAGATGCAAGGTGCCCTCACGGACGGCAATATCGATGTCCACTGTGCGCGCCCGAGCGTGCCGTCCCACGTTACTGAGCATTTCCTGAAAAATACGAAATACCGCCATGGCCATCGGCTCGGGCCACTCGAGCCGCTCGTCGACCTCCATGCGCCACTGCAGTTGCTGCTCGGTTGACTGCACAAATTCCTGGGCCTGCCATTCCAGCGCCCCCCACAGGCCCTGGTGGTCGAGGATGCTGGGACGCAAGTCGGTGATGATCCGGCCCACATTGACCACAGCCCGCTCGATCTGTCGGCTCATGCCCTGACATTTGGTACGCATCCGGTCGTGAACCGCTTCGGTACTGCCTTCAACACTCTGTGCTGCCACCGGTGCCTGCTCGGCAAGCCGTTTGTCGAGCCAGTCCACATCCATCTTCAGCGCGACCAGCAAACTTCCCAGTTCGTCGTGCACCTCCCGTGCGATGCGCATGCGTTCTTCTTCTCGCACCGCATCGGACCAGGCAGCCAATTCACGCAGCTGCTGCAGAGCCGTCTCCAGTTCACGGGTGCGTTCGGCCACATGCAATTCCAGTTCGTTTTTGGCCTGGTAAAGAGCCTCTTCCGCACGCTTGCGCTCAGTGATGTCGACAAAAGTGACCACCGCCCCCCGCACCTGACCCCGATCGAACACCGGATAACTCGAATACTCAACCGGGAAGCTGCTCCCATCCCGGCGCCAGAACACCTCACTGTCGATGCGACAGGGCTGCCCCTGACGGAAAGCGTTGTAGATCGGGCAATCGTCCAAGGGGTAGTGAGCGCCATCCGCATGCGAGTGGTGCGTGAGGATGTGCATGTTCTGCCCCAACACCTGGCGGGGTTCCCATCCGATCATGCGGGCGCCGGCAGGATTGATGAACACGCACAGGCCTTCAAGGTCGACCCCGAATACCCCCTCACCGGTGGAGGCCAGCATCAGCCCCAGGGGATCCCGCCAGGCGCCTGCGACGTCCGTATCGATCGATTGCAGAGGATTGAGCTCCAGATCCATGCTCACCCTTAAGCAAAGGGTGTGCCAGATTGTGAGAGGGTCCTCCCGCAGCGTGCGGGGCTACGTCTCAGGCCGCTTCGCGGTAAAAGAACCCGCTGTGCACCTGGCGCGGCGCCAGCGGCCCGACCGCCTGGCTGATGGCGCCGATGTGCTCGGGCGTGGTGCCGCAGCAGCCGCCCACGATGTTCACCAGGCCTTCGGCCGCAAAGGCGTGCAGCAGGCGGCTGGTGACCTCGGGCGTTTCGTCAAAGCCGGTGTCGCTCATCGGGTTGGGAAGGCCGGCGTTGGGGTAGCAGCTGATGAAGGCCTCGTCGCCCACAGCCTTGCTCAGTTCCTGAATGTAGGGGCGCATGAGCGCAGCGCCGAGCGCGCAGTTCAGGCCGATCGCGAGCGGGCGGGCATGGCGAACGCTGTGCCAAAAGGCAGTCACGGTCTGACCGCTCAGGATCCGGCCCGACGCGTCGGTCACCGTGCCGCTGATGATGATGGGCAGGCGCTCGCCGCTCTTGTCGAAATACTCGTCGATCGCGAACAGCGCGGCCTTGGCGTTGAGCGTGTCGAAAACCGTCTCGACCAGCAGCACGTCCACACCGCCGTCAATCAGCGCCTCGACCTGTTCGTAATAGGCCTTGCGCAGTTCTTCAAACGTGATGTTGCGCGCGCCCGGGTCGTTCACATCGGGGCTGATGCTGGCGGTCTTGGGGGTGGGGCCTAGGGCGCCGGCGGCGTAGCGCGGTTTGTCGGGGGTGGAAAATTTTTCGCAGGCGGCCTTGGCCAGGCGCGCCGAGGCGAGGTTCATCTCGCGCGCCAGATCGGCCATCCCGTAGTCTTCCTGCGCCACGGTGGTCGCGCCGAAGGTGTTGGTCTCAATCAGGTCGGCACCGGCGGCCAGGTAGCCTTCGTGAATATCGCGGATCACGTCCGGGCGCGTGAGGCTCAGCAGCTCGTTGTTGCCCTTGACGTCCTTGGCGACGTCCTTGAACCGCTCGCCGCGGTAATCCGCTTCAGTCAGCCTGAAGCGCTGGATCATCGTACCCATGGCCCCGTCCAGAATGACGATGCGTTGGCTCAGGGTCTCGGGCAGCGCGGCGGCGCGGGTGTAGGTCAGGGGTTTCATGCCCCTATTGTAAAAACCCCGACTTCAGCCTCCCTGCCAGCGGGCGTGGCCAGCCGCCCTCAACTGGCATGCCGGGCATTGGCCACAACCGTATCCCCAGTTGTGGCGAAGACTGCGCTCGCCCAGGTAACAGGTATGGCTGTGCTCGACGATCAGATCGACCAGCGCCCGGCCACCGCCGGCCGGGTCTGCTTTTTGCCCCAGATCGTGCGCGAGTTGCCAGGTCTGTGCCTTGTCGATCCACATGAGCGGCGTCTCGATCAGCAGCCGGCGGTCCATGCCGAGCGAAAGCGCGACCTGCATCGCCTTCATGGTGTCATCGCGGCAGTCGGGGTAGCCCGAGAAATCGGTTTCGCACACGCCGGTCACGATCACCTGCAGGCCGCGCCGGTAGGCCAGCGCCGCCGCCAGGGTGATAAACAGAAGATTGCGCCCGGGCACGAAAGTATTGGGCAGGCCCGAGCTTTCCATGGCAATGGCCGTCTCGCGCGTCAGGCTGGTCTCGCTGATCTGGCCGAGCACACGGGCGTCGAGCAGGTGGTCTTCGCCCAATCTGGCCGCCCAGGCTTCAAAGCGCCGGCTGATGGCGTCGCGCACCGCCAGTCGCGCCTGCAATTCGACCGAATGGCGCTGGCCGTAGTCAAAGGCCAGGGTCTCGACGCGTTCGTAGCGCGTGAGGGCATGGGCCAGGCAGGTGCTGGAATCCTGACCGCCGGAAAAAAGGACGAGGGCGCTGGTGTGCATGGCCCGCGATTGTGGCAGAGGGGCCAGGGGCTGCCCCCGATTTCACATCGCTGGAGGCTTGCCGGCCGGCGCCACCGAAGCGCCCTGGATAGCATGGCGCCGCATGGCCTCGGCCACGAAACCGCTGGCCTTCATCTCTTCGACAAAGCGGGCCAGAAAAGCTGCTGCCTCATCGCCACGCGAGCGCGCCAAGCCCATGGCCTGCTGGATCACCATAAAACGGCCGGGCAGCAGACGCTGTCCCGGGAAACGCGCCTGGTCGGCTTCAAGCTGCTGGCGCACACCGGCGGCCACATCGAGCTGCTGGTCCACAAAGGTCTGCACCACGGTCTGCGAGCTGGGCGCGCGCACGATCTCTGCCTGCTTCAGCGCTCTACTCAAGAACAGGTCATACGCGCTGCCCTGGCCCACCACCACGCGGGTGCCGGGCCGGTCGACCTCTTCGTTGCGCTGGATGGGTGAGGCCTCGGGCACCAGGTAACTTCCCTCGATCAGCACATAGGGTTCGGTAAAGCGCAGGCCCTCGCCGCGCAGCGGGTCAATGGCGAAAAAGCCGATGTCGGCCCGGTCCTCGCGTACCGCCAGCACCGACTGGTTGGCGGTGTCAAACACCACGAGCTCAAGGTCCACCCCCAGCTGCTGCGCGAGGGCGCGCGCCAGATCGATCGACACGCCAAAGGGCTCGCCCGTTTCGGTGTTCTTTTTGGCGAGGATCGGGTTGCCCAGGTTGATGGCGGCGCGCAGCGTGCCCGTAGGGGCGAAGGCCTGGCGCAAAGTGTCAGAAACGCTCATGGTTGAACCGTCAGAAAGCAGGACAAAGAGGAGGAGCATCCTGACACAGCTGCCTGACATCAGACCAACCCGCCAAGCATGCGGACCCGCGGTTTTGTGACCGACAATAAAGCCGTCTTGCTGTCACCCATCACCGCCTTGTCCCACCACCTGCCCATCCTGCGCGAAGTCTTCGGCTACGACGCCTTCCGTGGCCCTCAACAGGCCATCATCGACCATGTGGCCGCAGGTGGCGATGCGCTGGTGCTCATGCCCACGGGGGGCGGCAAAAGCCTGTGTTACCAGATCCCGGCCATAGCGCGCCAGCGTGGCGGGCTGGGCGTGACGATCGTCGTGTCGCCCCTGATCGCGTTGATGCACGACCAGGTCGGGGCGCTGCACGAAGCCGGGGTGGAAGCAGCCTTTCTCAACAGCACGCTGAGCAGCGAAGAGGCCTTTGACACCGAGCGGCGCCTGATGCGCGGCGAGATCACCCTGCTGTATGCCGCGCCCGAACGTGTGACCACAGCCAAGTTCCTCGGCCAGCTCGAATTGCTGCGCGAGCGCGGCCTGCTCAGTCTCTTCGCCATCGACGAAGCCCATTGCGTGAGCCAGTGGGGCCACGACTTTCGACCCGAATACCGTGGTCTGGCCGTGCTGCACGAACGCTTTGCCAACGTGCCGCGGGTGGCGCTCACTGCGACGGCCGATGCGCTCACGCGGGCAGACATCGTCGAGCGCCTGCAGCTGCAGGACGCACGGCAGTTCGTCAGCAGCTTTGACCGACCCAACATCCGCTACACCATCGTCGAAAAAAAGGACGCCAGCACCCAGCTGCTGCGCTTCATCGAACGCGAGCACGCCGACGAGGCGGGCGTGGTGTACTGCCAGTCGCGCAAGCGCGTCGAGGAAGTCGCCGAGCAATTGGTACAGGCAGGCATCCGCGCGCTGCCCTACCACGCAGGCCTCGCGCCCGAGCTGCGGCAAAAGCACCAGAACGAATTCCTGCGCGAGGACGCTATGGTGATGGTCGCGACCATCGCGTTTGGCATGGGCATCGACAAGCCCGACGTGCGCTTTGTCGCGCACCTGGACATGCCCAAGAACATCGAAGGCTACTACCAGGAGACCGGCCGCGCCGGACGCGATGGCCTGGCGTCGGACGCCTGGATGGCTTATGGCCTGCAGGACGTGGTCAACCAGCGGCGCATGATCGACGAGAGCCCGGCCGCAGAAGAGTTCAAACAGGTCATGCGCGGCAAGCTCGACGCGCTGCTGGCCCTGGCCGAAGCGACCGACTGCCGACGTGCGCGGCTGCTGGGCTACTTTGGCGAAACCTACAGCGGACAGCAGGACAGCGGCGGCGGCATCTACATGCCGTATTGCGGCAACTGCGACAACTGCCTCAATCCGCCCGAAGTCTGGGACGGCACGGACGCCGCACGAAAGCTGCT
>JACCDV010728185.1_pt1 | contig 31839 bp, 29 predicted proteins | sample 7446131 | NCBI WGS metagenome assembly JACCDV01 (sample SAMN15323448, study PRJNA562643) | freshwater metagenome | isolation source: river surface water | place: USA:Blue River Watershed | collected 2017-08-17 | reverse complement strand
GGCCGGCGTGCAGGCCGGCGTGCAGGCCCGCGTGCAGGCCCGCATCAGGCGGCGCGGGCGCGCGGCTCGGCCAAGGCCGGGGCCTGGGCTTGCGCGGCCCAGGCGCGGGCGCCCTGGATCACATCGCCCACAATGATGATGCTCGGGCTTTGCAGGCCGTGCGCGGCCATGGTCTGGCCCAGCTGGCCAAGCGTGCCCAGGGCCTGGCGCTGCTGCGGCAGGCTGGCGTTTTGCACAATGGCCACCGGGGTGTCGGCCGGCAGGCCTTGCAGCAGGCCCTCTTCGATGCGTGCCGCATGCGTCACGCCCATGTAGATGACCAGGGTCAGGCGCGCCTGCGCCGCGGTCTGTGACAGCAGCGCCCAGTCCGGTCCTGGCTCGCCAGGCTTGGCATGACCCGTCACGAACACCACACCGTGCGCATGATCGCGGTGCGTGAGCGCGCAGCCCAGCGAGGTCACCGCGGCCAGGCCCGAGGTGATGCCGTTGATCACGCGCGGCTCGATGCCTTCGGCGCGCAGGTGCTCGACCTCCTCGCCCCCACGGCCAAACACAAAGGGGTCACCGCCCTTCAAGCGCACCACCTGCTCGCCCGCTTGCACCGCCTGCACCATCAGGCGGTGGATGAAGGCCTGCGGCGTGCTGCGGCAACCGCCGCGCTTGCCCACATGCACAATGCGCGCGCTGCGCTGGGCATGGGCCAGGATGTCGGGGTGGACCAGGTCGTCCACCAGCAGCACGGTGGCCTCGGCAATGGCGCGCGCCGCGCCCAGGGTCAGCAGGTCCGGGTCGCCCGGGCCGGCACCCACCAGGGTGCAGCGGCCAGCTTGGATAGGGTTCGCATTCATGGGACGGGATTGTCCCGGCGCCGCGGCGCGGCACCAAATACTGTTTTGCAATATATGCCTGCGTGACTGGGCATAAGCCCGCCGCGGCCGGGGGCAGGGCAGGGGGTCAGGCCGGGGTCAGGCCCTGCGCCCGCATGGCCGGGTGGCAGGCGCTGGAGCGCCAGAAGGCCAGCAAGGCCTGGGCGCCGGCGTCGTCGCGGCAGGTCTGGGCCACGCTGGCGCTGAAAGTCGAGTCAATGGCCACCGGGTCGGGCAGGGCACCGACGATTTGCACGCCTGCCACGCCCAGCATCTCGCTGCGCTGCTGAAAGCCCAGCGCCACCTGGCCTTGCGCCACCAGCGAGGCCACCGGCACCCCCGGCGGGGCTTGCACGATGCGCGGCTGGATCTCGGCCGCAATGCCCCAGTGCTCAAAGAGTTGTTGCAGGCGCACGCCGCTCGGGCCGGTCGAATAGCCCAGGGTGGGGGCGGCCAGCACCGCCGCGCGCAGCGCCGCCTCGCTGCCGATGTCGGGCAGGGGGGAGCCCTCGCGCACGCCCACCACGGTGCTTGAATGCACCAGATCGACCCGGCTGCCTGGGCGCACATGGCCGGCGGCCATCAGGCGCTCGATGGTGTCGTCGGCCAGCACCACCAGGTCAAAGGCCTCGCCAGCGGCCACCCGCTTGGCCGCATCGACCCCACCCACCGATTCCAGCTGCACCCGCCAGGCCGGATGGGCCTGCTCGAACAGGCCGGAAATCTCGGCCAGCAGCTTGCGGGTGGCCATGGAGGAGATGATGCGCAGGTCGTGGGACATGGTCGTGACAAGGGGAGCAATGGACTGGGCATGCGACAATACCACCAGATGCGGCCGACCCAGCCCCGAGTGGCGGTCGGCCGAAGTTTTTTGCAACGCCTCATGCTGATTCTGGGTATTGAATCCTCTTGCGACGAGACCGGTGTGGCCCTGGTGGACCTGCCGGCCGAGGGCATGCCGCGCCTGCGCGCGCAGGCCCTGCACAGCCAGATCGAGATGCACCGGGCCTACGGCGGTGTGGTGCCCGAGCTGGCCAGCCGCGACCACATCCGCCGCGTGCTGCCCCTGACCCGCGAGGTGCTGGCCCAGGCCGGCGCGCGCCTGCAAGCGCTGGACGTGATCGCCTACACCCAGGGGCCCGGCCTGGCCGGCGCGCTGCTGGTGGGCGCGGGCGTGGCCTGTGCCCTGGGGGCTGCGTTGCAGCGCCCGGTGCTGGGCGTGCACCACCTCGAGGGGCACCTGCTCTCGCCTTTCCTGAGCGCCGATCCGCCCGAGTTTCCGTTTGTGGCCCTGCTGGTCTCGGGCGGGCACACCCAGCTCATGCGGGTGGACGGCGTGGGCCGCTACACCTTGCTGGGCGAGACCATTGACGACGCGGCGGGCGAGGCCTTTGACAAGTCGGCCAAGCTGATGGGCCTGCCCTATCCAGGGGGCCCCGAGCTCTCGCGCCTGGCCGAGCAGGGCCGCCCCGACGCCTACCGCTTGCCCCGCCCCTTGCTGCACAGCGGCGATCTGGATTTTTCGTTTGCCGGCCTGAAGACCGCGGTGCTGACACAGTGCCGCAAGCTGGGCGAGGCCGCGCTGGCCGAGGGCCGGCCCGAGCGCGCCGATCTGGCCGCGTCGACGCAGGCGGCGATTGTGGAGGTGCTGGTGCGCAAGTCGCTCTCGGCCCTGGCGCAAACGGGCCTGCAGCGCCTGGTGGTGGCTGGTGGTGTGGGCGCCAACCGCGAGCTGCGCCGCCAACTCAACGCCGAATGCGCGCGCCGCCGCGTGCGGGTGCACTACCCCGAGCTGCACCTGTGCACCGACAACGGCGCCATGATCGCCATGGCCGCCGCGCTGCGGGTGCAGGCGGGCCTGCAGACCCCACAAACCCGTTATGCCTTTGATGTGCGGCCCCGCTGGCCCTTGCATCAGCTGTCCCAGGATACCGCTGGCCAGACGGCCCCCTGATTTTTCCTTTGAGCATTGAGATGAATCGACGACGTCTTCTGGCGCAGGCCCTGGGCTGCGCCGCCCTGGCGGCCTTGCCCGCCCACGCCCAGCCCACGCTGCCCCCCATTCGCCTGGCCCTGATCGAGGGCCTGTCGGGCCCGTTTGCCAACACCGGCGAGGCGGTGCTGCGCAATGTGGTGTGGGCGATCGAGCGCGTCAACGCCCGTGGCGGCGTGCGCACCGCGCAAGGCCTGCAAAGCCTGCAGCTCAAGACCTACGACAGCAAGGGCCAGAACGAGGAGGCGCTGTCGGCCCTGCGCTCGGCGGTGGACGACGGCGCGCGCTTTGTGCTGCAGGGCAACTCCTCGGCCAACGCCCTGGCGCTGATCGACGCCATCAACAAGCACAACGAACGCGAGCCCGAGCGGCGTGTGCTGCTGCTCAACTACTCGGCGGTCGATCCGCAACTGACCAACGAGCGCTGCAGCCCCTGGCACTTTCGCTTTGACGCGCACGCCGACATGCGCCTGGCCGCGCTGATGCAGGTGCTGCAGGGCGACCGCGCGCTGCAGTCGGTCTACCTGATCGGGCAGGACTACAGCTTTGGCCAGGCGGTGCTGCGCGAATCGCGCCGCCTGCTGCAGGCCTTGCGGCCCGATGTGCGCATCGTGGGCGAGGAACTGCACCCCATGGCGCGCGTGAAAGACTTTCTGCCCTATGCCACCAAGATCCGCGCCAGCGGCGCGCAGGCGGTGGTGACCGGCAACTGGGGCAACGACCTGACGCTGCTGGTCAAGGCCGCGCGCGAGGTGGGTTACGAGGGCATGTTCTACACCTTCTACGGCAATGCCCTGGGCGCACCGGCTGCACTGGGCGAAGCGGGCGTCGGGCGCGTGCTGGCCGTGGCCGAGTGGATGCCCAATGTGCCCGGCGCCGAGAGCCAGGCCCTGGTGCGTGCCTTTCGCGAGCGTTTTCCCAAGCCCAGCGAGGACTACCTGCACCTGCGCATGCAGCTGATGATCGAGGCGCTGGCGCAAGCCATCACCCGCGCCGGCAGTGTGCAGGCCCATGCGGTGGCGCCCCAGCTGGCGCAGGCCGATGTCCGCCTGGCCGGCCAGCGCCTGCGCATGCGCCCCGAGGACCAGCAGGCGCAGCAGCCGCTGGTCGTGGGCGTGATGGACCGCCTGGGCCAGCCGGGCGTGCCCTTTGATGTGGAAGGATCGGGCTATGGCTTTCGCATCGTCCGCACCCTGAGCGCCGAGCAGGTCCAGCGGCCGCACAGCTGCCGCATGCCAGGCCGCTGAGGCGCGCGCTGCAGTCACGCGCACGACGCCCCAAGCGGCGGCGTCGGGCCGACAATGGGTGCCATGAACGCACGTGCACGCCCCGCAGGCACCGACCTGCACCTGATTGACTCGGCCGTGGCGGCCCGCCGCCTGCTCATCACCCTGGCGCTGATGACCCTGGGCGGCAGCGCCATGTACGTGGTGTCGGTGGTGATCCCGCAGGTCGAGCGCGAGTTCGGCATTTCGCGCGCCATGGCCTCGGTGCCCTACACCGCCATGATGCTGGGCTTTGGGGTGGGCGGCATCTTCATGGGCCGCTGGGCCGATCGCGTGGGCGTGCAGATGCCGGTGGCCGTGGGCGGCGCGGCGCTGGGCCTGGGCTTTGTCTTGGCCGGCCTGTCCGACAGCATCTGGACCTTTGCCTTGGCGCACAGCCTGCTGCTGGGCTTGCTGGGCAATGCCAGCACCATGGTGCCGCTGGTGGCCGATACCTCGCTGTGGTGGCAGAAGTACCGGGGCCGGGCTGTGGCCGTGTGCGCCAGCGGCAACTATGTGGCCGGCACCATCTGGCCTGCGGCGGCGCAATACGGGGTGGAACACATCGGCTGGCGCCAGACCTATATCGCGCTGGGCCTGTTTTGCGGCATTGGCATGGTGCTGCTGAGCCTGGGCATGCGCCGCCCGGCGCCGGTGGCGGCTGCGCCCGTGGCCGGCAGCGCGCAGGCCCGCCACGGCGACCGGCCCTTTGGCCTGCCAGCGGGGCAGGCGACGCTGCTGCTGTGTGTGGCCGGACTGGCCTGCTGCGTGGCCATGGCCATGCCGCAGGTCCACATCGTGGCCTATTGCACCGACCTGGGCTTTGGCGCCGCGCGCGGCGCCGAGATGCTCTCGCTGATGCTGTTTTGCGGGATCATCAGCCGCCTGGTCTTTGGCGTCATCTCGGACCGCATCGGCGGCCTGCGCACGCTGGCGCTGGGTTCCTTGTTGCAAGGGATCGCGCTGCTGCTGTTCCTGCCGTTTGATGGCCTGGTACCGCTCTATGTGATCTCGGCCCTGTTTGGCTTGTTCCAGGGCGGCATCGTGCCGAGCTACGCCATCATCGTGCGCGAGCATTTCCCGCTCAACCAGGTGGGCGAGCGGGTGGGCGCCATCATCATGGCCACGCTGGTGGGCATGGCGCTGGGCGGCTGGATGTCGGGCAAGGTGTTTGACCTGACAGGCTCGTACCACGCCGCCTTCATCAACGGCATCGCCTGGAACCTGCTCAACTTCTCGATCGCGCTGTGGCTGCTGCACCGCAGCGGCCACCTGCGCCAATGGCTGGGCCGGCGCCTGGTCTGATGCCTGGGCCTGATGCCTTGGCCTGATGCCTTGGCCTGATGCCCGCACCGATCGGCTTGCCCGGGTTGGGGCATGCATCACCGATGCCGTCAGCCCGATTGCCCAGGCCCTAGCTCGCGTGGCCCTCGCAGGCGCCGGCGTTGGGGCGGCCCCGGCATTCGCGCCGCAGGCGTTGCTCGCGCTCCTGGCGCGACTCGCTGCTGTCTGGCGGTGTGGGCAGGCGGGGCGATGACCGGTTCTTGCGGCCAGGGCTGCTGGCGGTCGTGGCCGGGGCGCCGCTGGTTTGGGCGCTGGTTGGTGCGCCCGCCGTCAGCCAGCACAAGCCGATGAGCAGGCGCCGGCGCGCGGCAGCGCAGGGGTGGGGGGCGGTGTCAGGGCACGCGCCCTGCGTGTGGCGGGGAATGGGCATCGGAACCTCCGGGGCCCCATTGCACCCGCCCAGGTGCCGCGCGGGAAGATCCGGGACGTGTCAGGCCTGCCAAAACCCGGCACAGCGCATGCCGCAGCGGGGCCTCACAACCACTTTTGCATGAAGCTGGCCTGGCCGGCCGCCGGGTCCAGCGCATAGGGCGCAAAGCCAAAGGCCTCGTAGCTGCGCAAGGCGCGCTGATTGCCCGTCAGCACCTCCAGCGTGAGCTTGCAGCAGCCCCGTGCGTGCGCATGGTCTTGCGCCGCTTGCAGCAGGGCTTGGCCGATGCCGCGGCCGCGCCATTCGGGCAGCACCGCCAGGTCGTGGATGTTCATCAGGGGGCGGGCCTTGAAGGTCGAGTAGCCCTCGATGCAGTTGACCAGGCCCACGGCCTGACCGTCGAGCCAGGCCAGGAAGCTGGCCGCATCGGGTCGATCGGCCAGATCGCTGCACAGCCGCGCACGCACCTCGGGGGCCAGCGGCTCGCCGCCGCCCATGGGGTCGCGCGCATACGCGTCGAGCAGGTCCACCAGCGCGGCCGCATCGCGCGCGTCGCGGTAGTTCACGCGCAGGACCTGAAGACCCTTCATGCCCATTGATCCATCGGCAGGCAGCTGCAGAACAGGTTGCGGTCGCCGTAGACGTTGTCGACACGACCCACCGTGGGCCAATATTTCACGCGGCCACGGCTGGCGGCCAGGGCGCCGCCCAGCTCGCGCGGGTAGGGGTGCGACCAGTCGGCACCCAGCAGGGATGCGGCGGTGTGCGGCGCGTTCTTCAGGGGGTTGTCCTCTTGCGGCCACTCACCCGCCTCCACCTGCGCAATCTCCTGCCGGATGGCGATCATGGCGTCGATGAAGCGGTCGAGCTCGGCCAGGGTCTCGCTCTCGGTGGGCTCGACCATCAGGGTGTTGGGCACCGGGAAGGACAGGGTGGGCGCATGGAAGCCGTAGTCCATCAGGCGCTTGGCCACGTCCTCGGCCATCACGCCGCAGCTGTCCTTGAAGTGGCGCAGATCCAGGATGCATTCGTGCGCCACGCGGCCGTTGTCGCTGGCGTACAGCGTCGGGTAGTGCTCGGCCAGGCGGTGGCTGATGTAGTTGGCCGACAGGATGGCCGTTTCGGTTGCGTGCTTCAGGCCTTCGGCGCCCATCATGCGGATGTACATCCACGAGATCGGCAGCACCGCCGCGTTGCCCAGGGGCGCCGCGCTGATGGCGCTGACCGCACCGGGCGCGTCGCCACCGGGCACCAGGGCACCGGCCGCGCGGGCGCTGGCATGGCCCGGCAGATAGGGCACCAGGTCCTCGACCACGCAGACCGGGCCGACGCCAGGGCCGCCGCCGCCGTGCGGGATGCAGAAGGTCTTGTGCAGATTCAGGTGGCTCACGTCGCCGCCAAACTCACCGGGCGCGGCCACGCCCACCAGGGCGTTCATATTGGCCCCGTCCACATACACCCGGCCGCCATGCTGGTGCACCAGCTCGCACAGCTCGCGCACCTGGGTCTCGAACACGCCGTGCGTGCTGGGGTAGGTGATCATGACCGCGGCCAGGCGCGTGCTGTACTGCTCGCACTTGGCGCGCAAATCGTCCAGATCCACGTTGCCGTTCTCGTCGCAACGCGTCACCACCACCTGCATGCCGGTCATTTGTGCGCTGGCGGGGTTGGTGCCGTGGGCGCTGGCGGGGATCAGGCAGATGTCGCGATGGCCCTGGCCGCGTGCGCGGTGGTAGGCCTGGATCACCAGCAGGCCGGCGTACTCGCCTTGCGAGCCGGCGTTGGGCTGCAGGCTGATGCCGGCATAGCCGGTGGCCTGGCACAGCCAGTCGCGCAGCTGCTGGTCCAGCTCGGCATAGCCTTGCATCTGCTCGGCCGGGGCATAGGGGTGGGGCAGCGCAAATTCGGGCCAGGTGATGGGGATCATCTCGCTGGTCGCGTTGAGCTTCATGGTGCAGCTGCCCAGGGGGATCATGCTGCGGTCCAGGGCCAGGTCCTTGTCCGAGAGCTGGCGGATGTAGCGCAGCATGCCCGTCTCGCTCTGGTAGGTGTTGAACACCGGGTGCGTCAGGTAGGGGCTGGTGCGGCGCAGCGACTCGGGGATCAGTGTCGACAGCCCCTTCTCATAGCCCGCCAGGGTCGGCAGGGCCTGGCCCGGCTGGGCGCACAGGGCCCACAGTGCCTGCACGTCGTCGCGGGTGGTGGTCTCGTCCAGGCTGATGCCCACGCAATGCGCGCGGCCACCGCCAAAGCGGCGCAGGTTGATGCGCTGCGCGGCAGCCCGTGCGTGCAGGGCCGCGGCGGCCTCGGCGCTGCCCAGGTCCAGGGTCAGGGTGTCAAAGGCGGTGGCATGCAAGAGGCGCACGCCCAGTTGGCGCAGGCCATCGGCCAACATGGCGGTGAAGCTGGCCACACGCAGGCCCACACGCTTGAGACCGGCCGGGCCGTGGTAGACCGCGTACATGCTGGCCACCACCGCCGGCAGCACCTGCGCGGTGCAGATGTTGCTGGTGGCTTTTTCCCGGCGGATGTGCTGCTCGCGGGTTTGCAGCGCCAGGCGGTAGCTCGGTTGGCCATGCGCGTCCACGCTCACGCCGACCAGGCGGCCGGGCATGGAGCGCTTGAACTCGTCGCGGCAGGCCAGGAAGGCTGCATGCGGGCCGCCCGCGCCCATGGGCATGCCAAAGCGCTGGGTGTTGCCCACGACAATGTCGGCGCCCATTTCGCCCGGCGACTTGAGCAAGGTCAGGGCCAGCAGATCGCTGGCCAGGATGAAGGCGGCCTGGCGCTGGTGGATCAGGTCGGCGCTGAACTGCCAGTCGGCCAGCCAGCCGCTGCTGCCTGGGTATTGCTGCAGGGCGGCAAAGTAGTCGTCGGCGCCGATGGCCTGCTGCCACTCGTCGGCGCTGTGGATGACGCGCACCTCGATGTCGAGCGGCGCGGCGCGGGTCTGGATGACCTCGATGGTTTGCGGGTGGCAGTCGCCACTGACGATGAACACCTTGCCCTTGGCCTTGACCGAGCGGCGCGCCAGCGCCATGGCCTCGGCGGCAGCGGTGGCCTCGTCGAGCATGGAGGCGTTGGCAATGGCCATGCCGGTCAGGTCGCTGACCATGGTCTGGAAGTTCACCAGCGCTTCCATGCGGCCTTGCGAGATCTCGGCCTGGTAGGGCGTGTAGGCGGTGTACCAGGCGGGGTTCTCGAGGATGTTGCGCAGGATCACGCCCGGGGTGTGCGTGCCGTGGTAGCCCTGGCCGATGAAGCTGCGAAAGAGCTGGTTGCGGCCGGCGATGCGCTTGAGTTCGGCCAGCGCTTGCGCCTCGGTGACCGGGGCCGGAAGGTGCATGCCCACCGAGCGCGCGATCGAGCGCGGCACGATGCCTTCGATCAGCGCCTGGCGCGAGGCGGCGCCGATCACGCTCAACATGTGGGCCTCGTCCTGCTCGCCGATGCCGATGTGGCGGGCGATGAATTCGGCGGCGTTTTCAAGCTCGCCCAGGGGGCGGTTGGCAGACATCAGCATGGGGATCTCCGGTCAGAACATTGAACAAAGCGCACCCGGCGGATGCGCTTGAGTCAAGGCCTGCAGGGCGGGCCCGGCAGGGGCCCGGGCTCAGCCAGCGCTGAACTGCTGGTAGGCGGTCTCGTCGAGCAGGGCGTCCACTTCGGAAGGCTGCGACAGGCGGACCTTGAAGAACCAGCCCTTGCCCAGCGGGTCGGTGTTGGCCAGCGCCGGGTCGTTGCGCAGTTCTTCGTTGACCTCGACCACCTCGCCGCTGACGGGCATGTAGACGTCGGCGGCGGCCTTGACCGACTCGACCACGCCGGCCACTTCTTTTTGCGCGAAGGACTTGCCGACCTCGGGCAGGTCGACAAACACCACATCACCCAGCGCATCCTGCGCGTGGTGCGTGATGCCGACGACGGCAATGTCGCCCTCGAGCGCGATCCATTCGTGGTCTTCGGTGTATTTCAGGCTCATGGTGATTCCTTTGAGAAGTTCGGTTCAAGCAGATGGGGTGGCCGCAGGTCAGACGGACCTTGCGGCGCGGGACGATCAGCCGCGGACATAGCGGTTGGGCACGAAGGGCAGGGGGCTCACGGTCATGGGCACGGGTTTGCCGCGCACCATGGCCTTGAGCGGGGTGCCCAACGCCGCATATTCTGCCTGCACATAGGCCAGCGCCACGGGCGCGCCCACGCTCGGGCCCAGCAGGCCGCTGGTCACCTCGCCCACTGGTTCGCCCGCCTCGTTGTGCAGCACCACATGCTCGCGCACCGGCACGCGCTCTTGTGCCAGCAAGCCCACCCGCAGGCGGCCCACCGGCGCCTGGCCGTCAAGCTGGGCGAGCACCCGGTCGGCGCCCGGAAATCCCCCGGCGCGCGCGCCGCCGCTGCGGCGGACCTTTTGCATGGCCCAGTTCAGCTGGGCCTGCACCGGGGTGGTCTGGGTGTCGATGTCCTGGCCGTACAGGCACAGGCCGGCCTCCAGGCGCAGCGAGTTGCGCGCCCCCAGGCCAATGGGCATGACCCCGGGCTGCGCCAGCAGGGCGCGGGCAAAGGCCTCGGCCACACACGCGGGCAGCGATATCTCAAAGCCGTCTTCGCCGGTGTAGCCGCTGCGCGTGACGTACACATCGGCGCCTTGCCAGTGCGTGGCCATGCCGCGCATGAACACCAGGCTGTTGACGCCCGGCAGCAGCGCCTGCAGCGCGTCCACCGCCGTCGGGCCTTGCAGGGCCAGCAGGGCGCGGTCAAAGTCGGCGATCACCTGGCAGTCCCCGCCGATGCGCGCCTGGATGTGCGCCAGGTCGCCGTGCTTGCAGGCCCCGTTGACGATCACAAACAAATCCTCGCCCCGGTTGACGAACATCAGGTCGTCGATGATGCCGCCCTCGTCGTTGAGCAGCAGGCCGTAGCGCTGGCAATGCAGGCCCAGGCCGATCACGTCCACAGGCATCAGGCGCTCGAAGGCCGCGGCGGCGCCCGGCCCCAGCAGGCGCAACTGGCCCATGTGCGAGACGTCAAACAGGCCGGCGGCGCTGCGGGTGTGCAGGTGCTCGGCCATCACACCTGCCGGGAATTGCACCGGCATGCTGTAGCCGGCAAACGGCACCATGCGGGCGCCCAGCTCAAGGTGCAGGGCGTGAAGAGGGGTGGTCAGCAGGGAGGCATCGGCGGACATGGGCAGCTTTCAAGGGCGGTGGCGCCATGGCACATGCCATGACGGAGCCCTCGCTGTCCGCTTTACCTGAGCGATTCACCGGGCAGGCCATGGGCCCACTGCGGTTTGCGCCTTCGGTGGGTGCCGCGCTGCCTTGCGGCAGGGGCACCTCTCTCCAGAGAGGCAAGGCCGGTGGCCGGCCTTTTGTCAGTCCTTTTGCCTGAGCGTTCAGCGGTGTTGCCACCGCCTGCGCCTTCGGCGTTCGATCCCGGCTTGCGTCGGGTCGACACTCTCCTGACGAATGCGATTGTACGCGATGCGTGGCAACCCTGGCTTACATGCCCACGTAGTTCGGGCCGCCGCCGCCCTCGGGCGTGACCCACACGATGTTTTGCGTTGGGTCCTTGATGTCGCAGGTCTTGCAGTGCACGCAGTTCTGCGCATTGATCTGCAGGCGATCGCCGCCATCGTCGTTCTTCACGTACTCGTAGACCCCGGCCGGGCAGTAACGGCCCTCGGGGCCGGCAAAGCGCGCCAGATTGGTTTGCACCGGCACCGACGCATCGCGCAGCGTCAGGTGCGCCGGCTGGTTTTCCTCGTGGTTGGTGTTGCTGATGAAGACGCTGGAGAGGCGGTCAAAGGTCAGCTTGCCGTCGGGCTTGGGGTAGTCGATCTTGGGGCAATCGGCCGCCGGCTTGAGATAGACGTGGTCGGGCTTGTCGCGGCGCAGCGTCCAGGGGATGTGGCCGCGCAGCACAAACTGCTCGAAACCGTTCATCAGCGTGGCGGTGGTCAGGCCCTTTTTGAACCAGGTCTTGAAGTTGCGCGACTTGTTGAGCTCGGCGTGCAGCCAGCTTTGCTCAAAGGCCTCGGGGTAGGCGCTGAGCTCGTCGCCCTGGCGCCCAGCGGCCAGCGCATCGGCCAGCGCGTCGGCACACAGCATGCCGCTCTTGATGGCCGCGTGGCTGCCCTTGATGCGGCTGACGTTGAGGTAACCGGCGTCGCAACCGACCAGCGCGCCACCCGGGAACACGGTCTTGGGCAGGCTCATCAGACCCCCGGCGGTGATGGCGCGTGCGCCATAGCCCAGCCGGCGTGCGGTCACCTCGCCCTGGTCGTTGGTGAAGTACCACTTGATGTTGGGATGCGTCTTCCAGCGCTGGAATTCCTCGAAGGGGCTGAGCCAGGGGTTGGCATAGTCCAGGCCCACCACATAGCCCACCGCCACCTTGTTGTCCTCCATGTGGTACATGAACGCGCCACCGTAGGTGTCGTTGTTCATGGGCCAACCGGCGGTGTGCATGACAAAGCCCGGCGTGTGACGGCTCGGGTCGATTTCCCAGACCTCCTTGATGCCAATGCCATAGGTCTGCGGGTCACGGCCCTCGTCGAGGCGATAGCGGGCGATCAGCTGCTTGCCCAGGTGACCGCGCGCGCCTTCGGCAAACACGGTGTACTTGCCCAGCAGCTCCATGCCCAGCTGGAAGTTCTCGGTGGGCTCGCCGTCCTTGCCCAGGCCCAGGTGGCCGGTGGCCACGCCGCGCACCGAACCGTCCTCGGCGTACAGCACCTCGGCGGCGGTAAAGCCCGGGAAGATTTCCACGCCCAGGGCCTCGGCCTGCTGGGCCAGCCAGCGGGTGAAGTTGCTCAGGCTGATGATGTAGTTGCCGTGGTTTTGCGCGCACTCTGGCAGCAGCAGGCGCGGCGTGCGCAGGGCCCCGGTGGCGCTAAGAAAGCTCCAGGCGTCGTCGGTGACGGGCTGGTTCAGCGGCGCGCCGCGCGCCTTCCAGTCGGGGAACAACTCGGTCAGGGCGCGCGGGTCCATGATGGCGCCCGAGAGAATGTGCGCGCCCGGCTCGGAACCTTTTTCGAGCACCACCACCGATATCTCCTGCCCGCGCTCGGCAGCGCGCTGCTTGAGGCGGATAGCGGTCGAGAGGCCGGCGGGGCCGGCGCCCACCACGACCACGTCGTATTCCATCGATTCGCGGGGGCCGTAGGTGCTGAGCAGTTCGTCTGCGGTCATGAGGGGTCTCTGTGCAAGGGAAGTTGAAAAAGCGGTGGCGGTGTCAGCCTTGCGACTCATTTTATGCGCCAGGGCGCGGGGGGGCCCGCAAAATAGTGACACCCCCAGTCCTCCGGATCGCGAGCGACGGGCCAGCAAAGGACACAAGCATGAGCTACACGATTGATCTGTCGGGCCGCGTGGCCCTGGTGACCGGTGCCTCGAGCGGCCTGGGCGCGCAGTTTGCGCGCACCCTGGCGCAGGCCGGCGCGGCGGTGGTGCTGGCCAGCCGCCGCATCGACCGCCTCAAGGCCTTGCGCGCCGAGATCGAGGCCGCCGGCGGCCAGGCGCATGCGGTGGCCATGGACGTGAACGACCCGGCCACCATCGAGGCCGCGGTGGCCGAGGCCGAGGCCCACATGGGCCCGATCGACATCCTGGTCAACAACTCGGGCGTGGCCCTGACCCAGCGCGCGCAGGACACCACACCCGAAGAGTTCGACTTTGTCTTCAACACCAATGTGCGGGGCGCCTTTTTTGTCGCGCAGGCAGTGGGCAAGCGCATGGTCGCGCGCGCCCGTGCCGAGCCCACTGGCCTCTTGCCCCATGCCCGCCTGATCCACATTGCCAGCATGGCCGGCCTGAAGGTCTTGCCGCAAATCAGCGTGTACTGCATGAGCAAGGCAGCGGTGGTGCACATGACGCGCGCCCTGGCCACCGAATGGGGGCGCTACGGCATCAACAGCAACGCCATTTGCCCAGGCTATATCGACACGGAAATCAACCACGAGCACTGGGACACCGAAGGCGGCCGCAAGCTGATCCAGATGCTGCCGCGCAAGCGGCTTGGCCAGCCGCAGGACCTGGATGTGCTCCTGCTGATGCTGGCCAGCGGCCAAAGCGGCTTCGTCAACGGCGCGGTGATCGCCGCTGACGATGGCTTTGCGGTCTAAGCTGCGCGTGGCTTAAAAGCTCAGGCGGTAGGACAGGCCAATGGTGCTGGCCGTGCCGCCGCCAGAGGCACCACCCACCCCCAGGCCCACGGTCCAGACGCCCGAGGTGCCATCGCTGCGCGCCACCCCGACGTTGGCGCTCCAGGTGTTGCGCTGAGGACGCGGGACCGACACACTGGCCAAGGCATCGGCCGAGGGCCCCATGCGCACGGTCATCGGGTCGGACTTCAGATCCCGGTCGATGTTGGCCCGCACAAAGGGACGCCACTGCCCAGCCCCGCCGTCGGCCATCAAGGACGCGCCCAGCGTCAGGCGCTGCGCCGAGAACTCGGTGGCGCCAAAGCTCAGCGCGGCAGGGCTGTTGTTTTCGGTGAAGGCATCGATGCTGACCTTCTCCTGGGTCAGGCTCAGGTAGGGGCCCCCCTTGAAGCCGCCCACCTGACCGTTCCAGCCAGCCCCCACTCGGAAGCTGCTGAACTGACCCGATGGGTTGCTGGTGGCGGTGATGGTGTTCACCGGCAGTTCCACCCGTCGGACAAAGTCCCTGTGTTCGATCGACCCACTGGCGCCCACCGCGTTGACATACCAGTTGGGCGAGAGGGCCACAGTGGCATACAGAATGCCCAGGGTTTCGGTGGTGTTGACCGAGCCGGTGTTCTGGCTGAAGGACGAGCCTGCGCTGGTGCGCGAGAGCACACCGCCGAGCAGCACGTTCTGGGCCACCATGCGATCCAGACCGATGCTGACCTTGCGTGTGGTGGCGTCCACCCCTGCCTCGATTTGCTGGCGGTCGGTGCGGAACGACCCCACCTCGGCGCCACCAAACACCTGCACATCACCCACCGGGCGCAGCGTGCCAGCCGGGGTGGTCAGGGCGCCCAGGTTCAGGCGCGATTCCAGGGCCTGACCGTGCTGGCGTGCCGCCACCATGGGGCCCACCGCCAAGGCGGCCACCTGGCCGATGGCACGCAGGCCACTCATGGCGAAACGGCCAAAGATTTCATGCGCCTGGGTGCTGGGGTGCACACCATCGGCAAACAGGTAGTTGTTGGGGTTGGTGCCCAAGCAGGTGAGCGACGAATTGAAGTAATCGTCGGCGCCCGTGGGCGTTGGGTTGAGGCCGCAGGCGGTCGCCCCGAACACATTGGCGTTGAAGCCATAGCGCGCGGGGTTGGCGATCACATCGGCCAATAGCTTGTTGGTGTCGACCAGCACGGCACCGGCCGCCGGGACCGATTGCTTGAGGGCGCTGTTGAAGGTCGTGCCCAGGCCGGCCATGAGGGCGGCCGCATCGTTGCCGGCGGTGTTTTTGATCAACTGACCAAATGGGGTCTGGTCCAGCGCCGGCAAGGTCGCCACCACAATCTGCTGGGCCCCAGCCGTGCGCAGGCGCTGCACCTGCTGCGCCACCTTGCCCGCCTCGGTGGCCATGGCCGTGCCCGCCGCCAGTGGCGTGGTGGCGCTGGCCGACACCAGGCCGAACTGGGTGAAGGCGTCGTTGGCGCCAATCCAGAGCACCACCAGGTCGTTGGCGCCCAATTGGGGCTTGGCCGCAAGCAGGCGGTCGACCTGGGTGGTCAGCGGGGTGGTGGTGATGCCGTTGAGCGGCGCGTAGCCAATGCCTTCCACCGCGCTCACGCGAGAGCCGCCTTCGGCGTAGTTGCTGCCACCGTTGGCCGTCGGGTTGATGCGATTGGGCGTCAGACCGATGCCCAGTTCACGGGCCAGCACCTCGGCCCAGGTGAGGGACTTGCCGTCGGTTCGGTTGTTCGTGAAACGGTAGCGGATGTTGTTGGGCAGCGCACCGCCACTGGCAGCGGGGGGCACATTGGAGTAGGTGCCGCCGTCCGACAGCGAGTCCCCCAAGACATGCAGCTGCGTGATGTTGATGGTTTGGGCCTGCGCGCTCAGGTTGACGCCCGACAGCAAAGCCAGTGCGGCGCTGGCGATAGCGATTCTTTTGAATTTTTGAATTTTCATGAATTTGTGGTTTTGGTTGAAAACAAGTCATCCTTCCAAAACCAAGCGGATTTGCCCAGCGGACAAACCCTGTGCAAACCGCCCAAAACAGGATCGCCTGTGCCGCTCAGGCCCCCACCGCGCGCCACTGGGCAGCGTGCGCACGCAACCAGTCGGCCGCTTGTGTGGGATGTCCCACTTGCATGGGATGAAAGTCGGGGCGGACGTAGGCGCGCGCCGGTGCCACGACCCGGCGCAGCAAGCCATGCTTGCCCAGCAAGAAGCGACCTGCAGAGCGCCAGGTCGAGAGTTTGAAGAGGGTGCGGTCGTGCCAGAGGTTGTTCACCGTCTGGCGCAGGATGTCACTGACGAATTGCAACATCACATAGCGGTACCAACGCAGGCGCCAGCGCTCGTTGCCACCCAGGGCACGGTACAGGTCAAAGGACACGCATTTGTGCTCGGACTCTTCGGCCGCATGCCAGCGCCAGAGCGTGCGCAAGGGCTCTTGCGCATTGGCAAACCAGTCGCCCTCCTGGTCCAGGTGTTCCAGCGTCAGGTCGCCAAAAATCGAGGTGAAATGCTCGAAGGCCGCGGTCACCGCCAGCATGTGCAGGTGGCCTTTGTCGCTGCGGTCAAAAAAGGCCTTGTGTGCCTGCTCAATGCGTTTCTTGGCACGTGGTTCCCAGGCGTTGTGCAGGCCCTGCTGCGCCAGGTGGGCGTTGTAGAGCGCGTGCAGGTGGCGATGGGTGGCCTCCTGACCAATAAAGCCCTTGGCCACGGCGCGCAACTTGGCATGTTCGGGGGTGTCGGGCAATTGCTTGAGGCCTTCGCGCACCGAGTCAATAAAGAATTGCTCGCCGGTCGGAAAGCTCATGGACAGGGCGTTCATGAAGGCGGTCAAAAACGCATCCCCACCGTTCCAGTGCCGATCAAAGCCCTTGGACAGGTCCACCATGAGCCGACGAACCGTCAGGTGCTCGGGCGAGGCCAACTCGGGGGCGGTGGTGGTGGGGGTCATGCAGGCTCCAAAAAAGAACGACCGTTCTATTTGGTGGATTGTGCCACGTCCATGGTGATTTGCAGGCGGCTGGGTCAAATCCTCTGTCGGAGGTGGGCTTCTGGTCAGACGGACGCATCGCGCTTGGGGCGCGATTTTCAGATGACGAAGTCACGGTGCATCCGTCACAATGACGAACGAGGATTGCCACCCCCCCCCGATTGACACACCACATGTCCAACGCACAGCACCATCGATTTATCCGCCGCGTGGCCTTCGGCTTGGCGCCCGGTCAGGCCTTGCCGTCCTCACCGCTGGATTGGGCCCTGGCCCAGGTGCAAGCGCGCCCGGCACCGCCCATCGACTGGCTCGACCCCGATGGCCAGCCGCACCGCGATCGGCCCGAACTGGCGCGGCTGCGCTGGACGATGGACGAGGTCATGCACGCCTTCCATGCGCATCAAGAGGCCGAGCGTCGCTCGTTTGCCATGGGCCGTTCGGGGGACAAGGCTGCTTACGAGGCCTTTCGGCGCACCGAGGTCAGCATTCCCTATCACCGCATGGCCCACTGGGTCGAGGTGCAAGCGCGGGTGACCACGGCCTTGTATGGCGCGCAGCCGGTCTTTGAGCGCTTTTGGCATTTCTGGACCAATCACTTCATGGTGGCGCCGGGCAACCAGAACAACGACACCTTGATTGGGCCCTACCAGCGCCATCTGCGTGCCTTGATGGGGGGGAGCTACCGCGACATGCTCTGGAGTGCGGTCACCCACCCTGGCATGCTGGTCTATCTGGACAACAACGAGAACACAGGTCCCAATTCGCGGGCCAAGCGTGAGCGCTGGACGCGCAACACCATCAACGAGAACCTGGGGCGCGAGCTGTTGGAGCTCTTCACCTTGAGTCCGGCGGCCGGCTACACCCAGCAAGATGTGGACGCGACCACCCTGATCCTGACCGGCTGGCGCGACATGAAGCCCGATCGCTATCGGCCCGCTGGCGCGCCCTTGGGGACTTACTTCGACTTCAACCGGCACGAGCCCGGCAGCCAGACGGTGTTGGGCAAGCGCTACCAGGCCTTGTTCAAGCCCTCGGCCAAACTTGAGGACCTGATCACCGACCTGGCCGCGCACCCGGCCACCGCCGAGCACATGGCGCGCAAGTTGTGCACGGTGTTTGTGGACGATGACCCGCCTGCTGCGGCCGTGGCGCAGGTGCGCCAAGCCTGGATGGACAGCCAGGGCCATTTGCCCACGGTGCACCAGGCAGTGCTGCGGGCGGTCTGGACGCACCTGCCCACCACCCGCAAGTTCAGCACGCCCGAGGCCTGGCTGGTGCAGACCTTGCACACCAGCGGTCTGCCCCCACCGTCGCAGGACCTGATGAGCGAGGCGCCGGGCTTTCGCACCATTCACTGGTTGGGCGATCTGGGTCAACCCCTGCCGCGCTGCCCCCAGCCCAATGGCTGGCCCATCCGCTCGGCCGACTGGATCAGCAAGGAAATGCTGGACCGGCGGGTGCGGCTGTCGTTGGTGTTGCAGCGTCAGTTCGCCAGCGCCCAGCCCGATGGCCAGGCTTTTTTCGAGCAGGTGGTGGCCCCGTCCCTGCCCGACACCCCCGATGCGCGCCTGGTGCTCGAGAGCGCGCGCGCCGGCCGATGGATGCAGGCCTTTGTGCTTTGGCACGCCAGCCCCAGCATGTTGTGGAGTTGAGATGAAACGTCGACATTTTCTGGCCCAGGGTCTGGGCGGTGCGGCCCTCAGCTTGGCAGGCTGGTCGCCCGCAGCGGCCCAACGCGACGCCGATGCGCCGCGCCTGTTGGTGGTGATGTTGCGCGGTGGGCTCGATGGCCTGGCGGCGCTGGCGCCGGTGGGGGACGCGCGCTATGCGACCTTGCGCCCCAATATTGCCCCCAAGCCCATGCTGGCGCTCAATGCCGACTGGGCCCTGCACCCCGCGCTGCCCACCTGGCACGCGCTTTGGCAGCAGGGCCAGATGGCCGCGGTTCACAGCGCAGGGCTTGCCAGCTACAGCGGCCGCTCCCATTTCGAGGCGCAGGACCTGATGCAAAGCGGTGTGGCCAAGCCCTATACCTCGGCCAGCGGCTGGTTGGGGCGGGCCATGCAGCGCGCCGGTGTGTCCGGCGGTGTGGCACTGTCGATCCCCATGCCGCTGCTCTTGCGCGGCCACGAGAGCAGCACCACCCAATACCCCAACTGGATGCCCCGACCGGGCATGCCCTTGCTCGATGGTCTCTCGGCCATGTGGCGCGATGACCCCGCGCTGGCGCCTTATGCGGCCGCGCTGAAAGAGGAACACCGCCCGCGCCCAGAGGCTGGGATGGCCCGAACCCCGTATGCCCAAGCGCGCAGCTTGTCCGAGCTGGCCCGCCAGGCGGCACAGGCAATGCGTCAGCCCGACGGACCGCGCATCGGCCTGATCGACTTCACCCATGGCTTTGATACCCATGCCAGCCAGGGCCATGCGCAGGGCGCATTGGCCGATCAGCTGCGCCAGCTCGACCAGGTGCTGGCGGCGTACCGCGACGCCGCCGGCCCGGTGTGGGCGCGCAGCCTGGTGATCACGCTCACCGAATTTGGCCGCACCGTGGCCGAGAACGGCAACACCGGCACCGACCATGGCGTGGGCAGTTGCATCCTCATGGCTGGCGGCTTGGTGAGCAATGCACAGGTGCTTGCCGATTGGCGGGGTTTGGCCTCACAAGACCTGTTCGAAGGACGCGATCTGCCCGCCACCATCGACCTGCATGCGGTGCATGCGCGCGTGCTGCAGCGGGTGCTGGGCCTGACGCCAGCGCAGATCCAGGCCGATGTGCTGGCCTACCGGGACAGCCCCAAGCTGCAGGGTTTGCTGGTCTAGGCTTGAACCGCTGCACGCGAAGGCTTGCTGTGTCGCCCGTCCAGGCCAGGCCTGGCGTCCGGTGATCGGCGATTCCTCGGTGTCGCGTGCAGAGACGGCTGCGGCGCCAGAGCATGTCTTGATTTCGGCATAAGATTCCCCCATGAACACCAGAACCATTGGCCCTTTCCAAGTCAACCCCATCGGCCTGGGGTGCATGAACCTCAGCCACGCCTACGGCACGCCCGTCGATGCGCAGCAGGCCGAACGCGTGCTGCTCGGCGCCCTGGACGCGGGCGTGACCCTGTTTGACACCGCCGCGCTCTATGGCTTTGGCGCCAACGAGACCCTGATTGGTCGGGTGCTGGCGCCGCATCGGCAGCGCATCACCCTGGCCAGCAAATGCGGCATGCAAGGGGTCGATCTCAAGGGTGATGGCCAACTGGTCCGTGTGATCGACGGCCGCCCCGCCACCTTGCGCCAGACCTGCGAGGACGCCCTGCGGCGCCTGCGCACCGACGTGATCGATCTGTATTACCTGCACCGCTGGGACAAGCAGGTGCCCATCGAGGACAGCGTGGGGGGCCTGTCGGACCTGGTGCGGGCTGGCAAGATCCGCAGCATTGGCCTGTCCGAGGTCTCGGCCGACACCTTGCGGCGGGCACATGCGGTGCACCCGATTGCGGCGGTGCAGACCGAGTACTCGCTCTGGACCCGCAACCCCGAGATCGCGGTGCTGCAGGCCTGCCAAGAGCTGGGGGCTGCGTTCGTGGCCTTCAGTCCGGTGGCCCGCGGCTTCCTGACCCATGTGCCCATCGACACCGCTGCCCTGGACGCGCGCGACATCCGGCGCAGCATGCCGCGGTTTTCGGCCGCGCATTGGGCTGCCAACCAGGCCTTGTTGCCGGCCTACCGGGCCCTGGCGCAAGAGGCGGGGTGCACCCCGGCGCAGCTGGCCCTGGCCTGGCTCTTGCAGAAGGCGCCGCACATCATCCCCATTCCGGGCACCACCCGCCTCGAACACCTGCACGACAACATGGGCGCCCTCCAGGTGCGCCTGGACGCGGGCCTGGTGCAGCGCCTGGAAGCGCTGATCAACCAGCAGACCGTGTCGGGGCCGCGCTACAACGAACAGTCCTCGCGCGAGGTCGACACCGAAACCTGGGCCTGAGCGGCCCAGGGGCTGGCGCGGCGCTTTAGCGCACCTCGTAGACGCCCAGCTTGCGGTGCAGCGGCGCCTCGTCGGCCACAAACACAAAGCTGGCTTGGTCCTGCAGATTGCGCAGCACCAGTGCCTCGTAGCCCGGCACGCAGCAGGTGTCGGCGGCATCCAGCCGCAGGGTGCGGTCCATGACGCGCACCTCGATCTCCCCTTCGATCACATGGTAGACCTGCGCGGGTGAGCGCGCCGGCAGATCCAGGCTTTGCCCAGGGCGCAGCATCAGGGCGTAAAAGCCCAGCACGTTTTGGGCGTCCGCCCCGGTTTCGGGGTTGACGTAGGTGATCTGCACATGGGCCTCGTCGGGCGCCTGAGCGGCCATGGCCAGCAGCTGGGCGCGGGCCTGCGCCCAGGGATAGCGCAGCATGGGGTAGGCCCGCTGGCTGCGCTCGAACACCGGGGTGGGCAGCAGGCCGCCCTGCGCATAGCGCCGCTCGCCTTGAGCGGCTTGCACGGTTTGCCGGTCGCCATTGACGTGGTAGGACACCTCCAAGAGGTGCATGAGCGGCAGGTCCAGCACATCCAGCCACACCACGGGGTCCTGGCCATCGTGACCGTGCTCGTGCCACAGCCCGGTGGGCGTCAAGATCAGGTCGCCGCGCAGCATGGGGCACTTCTGGCCGTCCACGGTGGTGTAGGCGCCTTCGCCTTCAACGATCATGCGCACCGCGTTGGGGGTGTGGCGGTGGCTGGGGGCCCACTCGCCGGGCAGCAGCAGTTGCATGCCCAGGTACATGGCGCTGCTGGCCTGCATCCTGTCCAGGCCATGCCCAGGGTTGGCCAGCACCAGCACCCGGCGCTCGGCTTTCTCGATGGGGGTGAGGGTGCCCGCCTGCATCAGCAGGGGGCGGATATCGCGGTAGGCCCAGGCGGTGGGCTGGGTCTGGCGCGCCGGCACCCGAGGGGGCAGGAGCGCCCGCAGACTCGGCCACAAGGGCACCAGATTGCGTTCGCGCAGCGCCGCCACATAGTCGGCGGGCAGGTCTTCGATTCGTCCGAGCTCGTTCATGGGGCAAGGTGGCATGGGGGAGGGCGGCGCCGCTCCTGCCCCAATGGTAACCCTGCCCAAGTCCCCGGTCAGCCCCCGGCGGGCACCCGGTACAGGGCGCAGATCTTGTGACCGTCGGGGTCGCGCACATAGGCCAGCCACATCGAACCGGCCGGGCCCTGGCGCAGACCTGGCGGGTCTTCGATGGACACGCCGCCGTGGGCCACCGCGGTGTCGTGCAAGGCCTTGACCTGCTCTGGCGAGTTGCATTTGAAACCCAGGGTGGCGCCGTTGGCGACGGTGGCCGGTGCGTTGTCAATGGGCTGGCTCAGGCCAAAGGTGCTGCCGTCGTGGCGGTAGAACACGCGCACATGGCCGGTGCGGGCTTCGTTGCGGGCGCCGGGCGCAGCGCCCAGCACGCCCAACACCGCGTCATAAAAGGCTTTGGCGCGGTCGATGTCGTTGGTACCCAACATGACATGGCTGAACATGGATCGTCTCCTGATGAATGGGCTTCCAGTGTGCCATGCACGGTTTGGCAAGACAGTCTCAAATGTTTTGGTTAAAAAAGAATCAATTAAAAGTAAAAAAAGACGTGGGTAGACTATTTGTGATGCGTCGCGGCTAAGATGAGGATTTACCTGAAAGCAGAAGCAAGATGGAAGATGGCGTTCACTACATCGATGGCGGCTTGGACAATGTCTGGCTCAAGGCTGGCTACGAACTCAAGAAAACCCCGCACGGATCGAACATCCGGATCCTGGACCGCGACGCCTTGCAGCGAGCGCTGGCCTACACCCTGGTGGGCCGAGAGGGCTGTTTGACAGGACAGGAGTTTCGGTTCTTGCGCCGCATGTTGGGCCTGTCTCAACCCCGAATGGGGGCCTTGATGGGGTTCTCACGCTTGGCGGTGGCCCGCTGGGAAGGCCGAAATGCGGTCCCCCTGGCCTGCGATCGCTGCATCCGCCAATGGGCACTGGCCTGGTTGTCGGGCCGCATGGACTGGCAAGAATCCCTCGAAAAGGAACAAACCCTCGACCGCATGACCCAGCGCCGCTACGAGGTGGTGCAGGCGGGGTCGGGTCTGGAAGTGCGCACCCTGTGCACCCTGCTTGAGCAGCCCATGGTCTTGAGGTGAAGGCCGGCGGGCAGCGGCGCATTTTTTTTCTGAAATAATCCCTTATGGCACATCAAGGAGGAAAACCATGCCAAAAGTCACCATTGACCAACAAGAATACGAGATCGATGACCTGAGCCAGGAGACCCGGTCAGCCCTGGAAATGCTGATTCTGACCGATCAGCGTGTGCGCGAGTTGCAGCGTGACCTGGCCATTGTCCAGACCGCCCGCATGGCGTATGCCAAGGTGGTGCAAGAGAAACTGCCGGCGCCTGCAGCCCCTGCCGCTGAAGCTGCGAAGGCCTTGCCCGCCGAAAGCGTTTGAGGCCATTGCCCCCACGCAGCCCCCGCCGTCTTGGCCGGGGGCTTTTTTCTGTCCATCCCGCCCGAATGCGTTGCGGGCTGTGGTGCAATCCCAGGGTTTGGCCCAAGGGCCGATACCCCCCACCTCCCGAACATGCAATCGTTTGAACAACACCCCCTGAGCGCCGCCGAGGCGCGGGTGCTGGCCACCTTGATGGAGAAGGCCCGCACCGTTCCCGACAGCTACCCCCTGACCCTCAACAGCCTGCAGACCGGCTGCAACCAGAAATCAAGCCGCGAGCCGGTCATGGACCTCAGCGAGCACGAGATCGCCCAGGCCCTCGATGGCCTGCGCCAGCGCACCCTGGTGTTCGAGACCAGCGGTGGCCGCGCGGTGCGTTACGAGCACAACGCCGAGCGCGTCATTGGCGTGCCCAGCCAGGCCAGTGCCCTCTTGGGCCTGCTGATGTTGCGGGGCCCGCAAACGGCGGGCGAGCTGCGCCTGAACGCAGAGCGCTGGCACCGCTTTGCCGACATCGGGTCGGTGGAGGTGTTTCTGGAGGAGTTGCAAGACCGCCCAGCCGACAAGGGCGGACCGCTGGTGGTCAAGCTGCCCCGCGCCCCGGGCGCGCGTGAGCAGCGTTGGGCGCATTTGCTCTGCGGGCCGGTGGACATGAGCGCACTGGCGGCCGCTCCCCAGGCCCGACCTGCATCGGCAGGAGGGCCCGAGCTGGCCACCCTGCTCGAGCGCATCGAGGCCCTCGAGGCCCAGGTGCTGCAGCTGCAACAGCGCCTGGACGCGGTGGGCGCCTGAGCCCTCAGTAGCGGTTGACGTCTTCGCTGGGGGTGCTGGCGACCGTGTCTTTGGGCTGGCGGAACAGTCGGCGCAACACCGCCACGGCCACCAGCGACACCAGGGCAAACAGCAGCAGATCGCGCGTCAGGCTGCTGCCATCGGTCAGCCACTGCAGGGCCGCCACGGCGGCCGCCCCAAGCGCCAGTCCAAGGAACACAAAGGCCCCGGTGGTCAGCTCCAACATGGCCAGCACCAGGGCGGCGATCAGGGTCCATTGCCAGACGGCCATGCTCATGCGCCGCCTCCCAGGCGCTGCAGGGCGCCGCTCAGGCTGCTGACCACATCGGTGGGGATGAGCACCAACTTGCCGTTCTGGCCTTTGCCCAGGTCCTGCACCGCTTGCGCCTGCAATTTGCGTATTTCAAACTCGACCGCACTGGCGCCGCCATCGGCAATCGCGCGCGAGACCGCCTGCACCGCGTAGGCCTCGGCGTCTGCGCGGATCTTGCGCGCCTGCGCTTCTTTTTCGGCCGCATACAGCTCGGCATCGGCTTGCAACTGGGTCGCTTCCTTCTGCCCCTCGGCCTCTCGCACACGGGCACGCCGGTTGCGCTCGGCATTGAGCTGCAGCTGCATGGCCTGCTTGGTCTCGGGATCCACATCCACCTCCAGGATCTCGACCCGGGTCAGGGCAATGCCCCATTCCAGCGACACGGTGTCCAGATCGTTGCTGATCTCTTCCGACAGGTTGCGCCGGTTGGACTGCACGCCATCCAGATCGGTCTTGCCGATCACATTGCGCACCGTGCCGTTGACAATCGTCAGGATGGCGTCGTCCACATTGCTGATGCGGTACATGGTGCGGGACGCATCGACGATGCGATAGAGCACCGCCAGCGACACCGAGATGGTCACGTTGTCGAGGGTGATGGCATTGATGGGCTTGGGGGGCAGCTGGCGCTCCTGGATCGGCACCTTGTAGCGCACGCTCTCGAAGAAGGGAATGATCAGGTGCAGGCCCGCTTCGAGCTTGCGATTGAACTTGCCCAGCCGCTCGACGAGCCAGTTCTCGGACTGCGGCACGATCTTGATGCCCGCCTTGAGCGTGAGCACCACCAGCAACAAAAACACCAGCGACACGATGCTGCCAAATCCAACGTCCATGAGATCCTCCTTGTGGCATTTGCCCTGTCTTTCAAGGCCATGATACCGTGCGCAAGCCTGGGTCGGCAACGCCGCCCTGCAGGCTGCCTGGCCGCCGTGCAGGCACAATGGCACCCCATGAATTTGCAATCCTTGAACCTGCAGGCGGTGATGGTCGATCTCGACGGCACCATGGTCGATACCCTGGGCGATTTCGAGCAGGCCCTGAACCTGGCGCTGGCCGATCTGGCCTTGCCCAGCGTTGCGCGCGATGTGGTCGAGCGCAGCGTGGGCAAGGGCTCGGAGCACCTGATCCAGTCGGTGCTGCGCCACCAGCTGGCCCTGCCCGAGGCGGCTGCGGCCCGCGCGGCCGGTCGCGATGTCGAGAGCCTCTACCCCCAAGCCTGGCTGCGCTACGAGCACCATTACCTGGCCATCAACGGCCAGTATTCGCGCGTCTTTGACGGCGTGATCGAGGGCTTGCGCGGCCTGCGCGAGCGCGGTCTGCCGCTGGCCTGCCTGACCAACAAACCCCTGTCCTTCACCCGCCCGCTGCTGGCGAGCAAGGGCCTGGACGGTTTTTTTGTGCAGGTGTTTGGCGGCGACAGCTTTGCGCGCAAAAAACCCCACCCCGATCCGCTGCTGGGCACCTGCGCCGCCTTGGGCACCTTGCCGGCCCAGACCCTCATGGTGGGCGACTCGAGCAACGACGCGCAGGCGGCCAACGCGGCGGGCTGCCCGGTGGTGCTGATGACCTATGGCTACAACCACGGCGAGCCCATCCGCCAGACCCCGGCCCTGGCCTGGCTCGACTCGCTGCAAGAGCTGCTGCCGCTGCTTTGACACCGGCTTCGGGCCTGTCCTGGGCCCAGGCATTCCTGTAGCATGGGCGCATGAAGATTTTTGTCATGCTCCCCGGCCTGGACTGGCTGGCCCTGATCGTTTTTTTTGGTCTGTGGAGCGGCTACGCCTGGTTTGCACGGGCGCGTGGCCGCAGCGAACAGACCCTGCTGTCGACCACCAACCGCCTGCGCCAGCGCTGGATGGTGCAGGCCACGCGGCGCGACCCACGCATGCTCGATGGCCTGATCACGCAAAACCTGTCGCAGACCCCGGCGTTTTTCTCGTCCACCAGCATCATCATCATCGGCGGTCTGTTTGCCCTGCTGGGCACCACCGACAAGGCCGCCGAGCTGGTGCGCGAGATCCCCTTTGCCCAGCCCACGCCCATGCTGGTCTTCGAGTTCAAGGTGCTGGTGCTGATCGGCATTTTTGTCTACGCCTTCTTCCGCTTTTCCTGGTCGATGCGGCTCTACACCTTTGTCGCCCTGGCGCTGGGGGCGATGGCGCCCGTGCCGCAGTACCAGGCCGACCCCGAGGCGGCCGAGGCCGAGGCGCGCCAGACCGCTGCGCTGGTGAGCACCGCGGCAGAGACCTTCAACGACGGCTTGCGGGCCTACTATTTCTCGTTCGCGGCCATGGCCTGGTTTTTCTCGCCGCTGGCCCTGATCCTGGCCACGGCGCTGGTGGTGGCCATTTTGTACCGGCGCGAGTTTCGCTCCGAGGTGTTGCAGATTCTTCGCCACTGAGGGGCGGCGTTGGCGCCCCCGCGCCGGTATGATGAAGCCTGATCCCTGACCTGCCCCACCGACGATGTTTGTTCACCTGCGCCTGCACTCCGAGTTCTCTGTGGTCGATGGCACCTGCCGGATCGACGAGGCGGTGGGCGCGGCCGCCGCCGATGCCCAGCCGGCCCTGGCGCTGACCGACTTCAACAACCTGTTTGGCGCGATCAAGTTCTACAAGGAAGGGCGCGCGCGTGGCGTCAAGCCCATCATTGGCGCCGAGGTGCTGGTCGAGGGCCTGAGCGGCGACCCGGCCCTGGTCTCGCGCATGGTGCTGCTGGTGCAGAACCACCAGGGCTACCTGAACCTGTGCGAGCTGCTGGCGCGGGCCTGGACCAAGAATGTGGTGCGCAACCAGGCGGTGCTGCGGCGCGACTGGCTGGCCGAGCTGTCGGCGGGCCTGATCCTGTTGTCGGGCGCGCAGGCCGGGGCGGTGGGCCAGGCCCTGTTGCAGGGCGACGCCGACAAGGCACGCGAGACGGCCCTGCTGCTCGCCGGCTGGTTCCCGCACCGCTTTTACCTGGAGGTGCAGCGCGCCGGCCGCCCCGAGGACGAGGGCCATGTGCAGGCGGCGGCCGAGCTGGCCGCGCGGCTGCGCCTGCCGCTGGTGGCCACCCACCCGGTGCAGTTTCAGGGCCCGGACGACTACGAGGCGCACGAGGCGCGGGTGTGCATTGCCGAGGGCGAGATCCTGGCCAACCCGCGCCGTGTGCGGCGCTTCACCCGCGACCAGTATTTCAAGTCCGCCGCCGAGATGCAGGCGCTCTTTGCCGATCTGCCCAGCGCACTGGCCAACACCCTCGAGATTGCCCGCCGCTGCAGCCTGGGCCTGACCCTGGGCAAGCCGCAGCTGCCCAATTTCCCCATCCCCGAAATCGACGGCCGCATCATGACGGTCGAGGAGTACTTCCGCCACGTCTCGCACGAGGGCCTGCGCGAGCGCCTGGTGCTGCTCTACCCCGACCCGGCGCGGCGCGAGGCCGAGCGTCCCCGCTACGAGGAGCGCCTCGAATTCGAGCTGGGCACGATTTTGAAGATGGGCTTTCCGGGCTACTTCCTGATCGTGGGCGACTTCATCCAGTGGGCCAAGACGCACGGCTGCCCGGTGGGCCCGGGCCGCGGCTCGGGCGCGGGCTCGCTGGTGGCCTACGCCCTGAAGATCACCGACCTCGACCCCCTGCAGTACAACCTGCTGTTTGAGCGTTTTCTCAACCCCGAGCGGGTGTCGATGCCCGACTTCGACATCGACTTTTGCCAGACCAACCGCGACCGAGTGATCGAGTACGTCAAGGACAAGTACGGGCGCGATGCGGTCAGCCAGATCGCCACCTTTGGCACCATGGCCGCGCGTGCGGCCATCCGCGATGTCGGCCGCGTGATGGACATGAGCTACACCTTTTGCGACGGCATCAGCAAGCTCATCCCCAACAAGCCGGGCATGTCGGTCACGCTGCAGTACCCGCCCAAGCCCAAGAAAGAGGGCGACAAGAACAATTACGCCATCGAGATGGAGCCCATTCTGGCCGAGCGCATCGAGCGCGAGGAGGATGTGCGCACGCTCATCGAGATGGCGCAAAAGCTCGAGGGCATGACGCGCAACATCGGCATGCACGCCGGCGGCGTGTTGATCGCGCCGGGCCAGATGACCGATTTCTGCCCGCTCTACCAGCAGCCGGGCTCGGAATCGGCGGTGAGCCAGTTCGACAAGGACGATGTGGAGGCCGCCGGCCTGGTCAAGTTCGACTTCTTGGGCCTGGCCACGCTGACCATTCTGGAGCTGGCGCGCGAGTTCATTGTGCGCCGCCACCCCGACCAGCAGCATTTTTCGTTCGAGACCATTCCCCTGGACGACGCGCCCACCTACCGCCTGTTCCAGGAGGGGCGCACCGAGGCCGTGTTCCAGTTTGAAAGCCGCGGCATGCAGGGCATGCTGCGCGATGCGCGACCGACGCGGCTCGAAGACCTGATCGCCCTGAACGCGCTCTACCGCCCGGGCCCGATGGACCTGATCCCGAGCTTTGTGGCGCGCAAGCACGGCCGTGAGCCGGTGGCCTACCCGCACCCGCTGGTTGAGTCGGTGCTGGCCGAGACCTACGGCATCATGGTCTACCAGGAGCAGGTGATGCAGACCGCGCAGGTGCTGGGCGGCTACAGCCTGGGCGGCGCCGACCTGCTGCGCCGCGCCATGGGCAAGAAAAAGCCAGAGGAGATGGCCGAGCACCGCATCATCTTCCGCAAGGGCGCGGCCGAAAATGGCATCACCGAGGCGCAGGCCGACGAGGTCTTTGACCTGATGGAGAAGTTTGCCGGCTACGGCTTCAACAAGTCGCACGCCGCCGCCTACTCGCTGCTGGCCTACCACACGGGTTGGCTCAAGGTCCATTTCACGGCGGAGTTCTTCTGCGCCAACATGACCATCGAAATGGACGACACCGACAAGCTCAAGGTCCTGCACGAGGATGCCTTGCGCTTTGGCCTGTCCTTCGATCCGCCCGACGTCAACCGCGGCAGCTACCGCTTCGAGCCGGTGTCGGACAAAGTCATCCGCTACGGCCTGGGCGCGGTCAAGGGCACCGGCCAGCAGGCCATCGAGGCGATCGTGGCCGCGCGCGAGGCCGACGGCCCCTTCAAGAGCCTGTTTGATTTTTGTGTGCGCGTGGACCGCACCCGGCTGAACAAGCGCACCGTCGAGGCCCTGATCAAGGCCGGCGCCTTTGACAGCCTGCACCCCGACCGCGCGGCCCTGGTGGCCAGCATCGACAAGGCCTTTGACTTTGCCAGCGCCACCTTGGCCAATGCCAACCAGGGCGGCCTGTTTGACATGCTGGGCGATGACAGCCACGGCTCGAGCACGCAGGAGCCCGATTTGGCACAGGTCATGCCCTGGGGCGTCAAGGAGCGGCTGACCCAGGAGAAGACCGCCATCGGCTTTTACTTGTCGGGCCATCTGTTCGATGCGGTCGAGCGCGAGGTGCGGCAGTTTGCGCGCCGGCGCATCGAGGATGTGACCGAGAGCCGCGATCCGGTGCTGCTGGCGGGCATTGTGTCGGACCTGCGCATCATCAACGGCCAGCGCGGCAAGCTGGCCATCTTCAAGCTGGACGACAAGACCGCCGTGCTCGAGGCCACCGCCGACGAGGCCCTGATCCAGGCCGCGCGGCACAGCCTGCGCGACGACGAGTTGGTGGTGGTCATGGCCAAGGCCCAGCCCGATCGCTTTGGCGGCGGTCAGAGCTTGCGCCTGACGGTGGTGCAGCTGTGGGACCTGCCCAGCGCGCGCTGCCGCTTTGGCAAATTCCTGCGCGTGCAGGTCAATGGCCGCATGCCCGATCTGCCGCGGCTGTTCAAGGACTTTGCGCCCATGCGCGAAGAGACCGAGCACGGCCAGCTTGAGCACGGCCTGCCGGTGCGCCTGCGCCTGGAGCGCAGCGGCGAGCAGCTCAGCGCCCGCGCCGAGCTGGCGCTGGGTGAGAAAGCACGCTTTTATCCCTCGGATGCGGCCCTGGCCAGCTGGATGGCGCAGGCCGACCAGGGCCAGGCGCAGATCGTTTACGAGCAGGGCGCATGAGCGATCTGGAGACCCTCCGGCAGCAAAGCATTCTGGCGCTGGAGGTGCTGGGCACCGCGGCCTTTGCCTTCTCGGGCGTGCTGGGCGCGGTGCGCCAGCGCATGGACGTGGTGGGCATTGTGGTCTGCGGCTTTCTGACCGCCTTTGGCGGCGGCACGCTGCGCGATGTGCTGCTCGATCGGCGTCCTTTTTTCTGGGTGGAGCACCAGGGCGTGCTGCTGTTGGTGCTGGCCCTGTGCCTGGGCTTTGCCACCTTTCTCAAGCGCGCGCACCTCGAGCGCGGCCAGCGCTGGCTCGAAATTCCCGACGCCATTGGCCTGGGGCTGTTCGCTGCCACCGGCGTGCAGCTGTCGTGGGCCCTGGGCCAGCCGGCCGCCGTCGCCATCATGATGGGGGTGATCACCGGCACCTTTGGCGGGGTGTTGCGCGACATGGTGGGCAACGAGATCCCAACCCTGTTTCGCGACCACCGGCCCTACGCCCTGTGCGCCGCCGCCGGCGGCCTGGCCTTTGTGCTGCTGGCCAGCGTGGGCGCGCCCGAGAGCGTGGCGCTGGGCGTTTGCGCCCTCCTGATCACGGTGCTGCGTGGGCTGGTGCTGTGGCTGGACTACCGGCTGCCCTCGCTCGGGCGCTGAGCGCTCAGTCGCGGGGGCGCAGGTCCATGATGATCACGGGCGGGATGCGGCCGTCGGTATCCAGGGGCAGTTTTTCGGTTTTCTCGATCGCCTTGAGCACCGCCTCGTCCCAATCGGCCTGACCGCTTTTCTTGAGCAGCTTGGCGCCCAAGATGGTGCCGTCGGGCGACACGCGGATCTCGACCTCGGCGCGCGGGTTGCCGCTGCCCAGGTAGGTGATGTTGGGCTTGATGCGCGCCGCGATGCGGCCCGCATAGCTGGGTGACGGGCCCGCCGATTTGGCTGCGCTGCCGCTGGACTGCGGGCCCCCAGTGCCACCGGCCATGCCCTGGATGCGGCGTATTTCTTCTTTGCGGCGGTTGTCCGCCTCGGCCGCTTCGAGCTTGCGCTGCACCTCCTCGCGCCGCTGCGCGTCCTTGCGCGCCTGCTCCTTGCGCTCTTGCTCTTTGCGCGCCTTCTCGCGTTCGGCCTTCTCACGCTCGGCCTTCTCGCGTTTGGCGGCTTCGGCCTTGTCGCGTTTGGCCTTCTCGGCCTCGGCTTTCTCGCGTTTGGCCTTCTCGGCCTGTTCGCGGGCCTTGCGCTCCTGCTCCTTGCGCGCCTTCTCTTGCTGGGCCTTTTGCTTTTGCACGGCGATGTCGGCGTCGGGGCTGGGGGCGGGCGGCGGCGG
>JACCDV010679483.1_pt1 | contig 31842 bp, 30 predicted proteins | sample 7446131 | NCBI WGS metagenome assembly JACCDV01 (sample SAMN15323448, study PRJNA562643) | freshwater metagenome | isolation source: river surface water | place: USA:Blue River Watershed | collected 2017-08-17 | reverse complement strand
GGTAAATTGTCAAAATGAAACGCTAAGGCATTCACCAAAGTTCCGGTATAATTTCCGTGACCAGGATGCACCACTAAACCGGGCGGTTTATTGATTAACAATAGTACATCATCTTCGTACACAATGTCCAAAGGTATATTTTCGGGCAAAACGTGGTTTTCAAAAGGCGGATGCGATAGCATGACCTTAATCACGTCAAGCGGCTTCACTTTGTAATTGGATTTTACAATTTCGTCATTGACAAAAATGTTGCCGCTATTAGCTGCATTCTGAATCTTATTTCGGGTTGCATTAGGTATCAACCCCATCAAGTATTTATCAATACGCAAAAACGCTTGACCTTTTGGGACTTCAAACTTAAAATGCTCAAATAATTCGTCCTCTAAATCAAAGACTTCGGTATTATTGCTCATCTACTGGGGTTTCTTCAACAGGTGTTGACGTACTGTCCACTTGAACTTCCTCTTCGTAACTCATTTTCCCATCCCCTAAAACCAAATCAATTTTAGACGATTTCAAAACGCGCTCTCCAGGTTTTAAGTTACGCCCTTTGTAACGCATTTCTAGCACCATATCTTTCCCCATATTAGGTACATAAGTGATAGTTCCTTCTTCTAGTCCAATGGCTTTTAATGTAGGTACTGCCTCGCGGTAGGTTTTATCAATCAAATCAGGTAACTTCACTGAAGAATAACCCGATGCATTAATTTTAATATATACTTTTCTACCAACTTTTACTTTTGTTCCAGGCAATGGGTCTTGCTCTACTACTGTAAATGCAGGATAATCACCTCTAAAATCAACGCTATCTAAGAGTACGTAGTCCAAATCCAACTCGTCCAACTTATCTTCTACTTGCTCTTCGGTTAGTTTACTCAAATTGGGCACAGCAATCTCATGCCCATGATCAGTAGTAAAAGTCAACCAATGCATAAACAAATAACCCAAAACCGCAATAATAGCAAGAGCGGCCAAAACTTGACCAAAAAATACACGACTTGTTAGATACTTACGTAAACTCATAAATTTATTTTTAGTAGCCACAAAGATAAACCTATTTCGTTTCAAAAAAAATGATAATTTTGTTTAATAGTTGGTTGGAGCTATTTCCCGCTATCCGCTATATCTTTTTAGGCTGTGATACAAATGTTGACTGAGGTTCTCGAAGTCAATACCACATCCTAAAAAGGATACCGCTACTATCGGGGCTAGGGTAAAACGTTCAACAGCTATTTAAATGAAAAAAGACTTAAATTACTATAAATGAAAAACATTGCCATTATCATGGGCGGCTATTCTAGCGAATACAAAATATCGCTAATTAGTGGAAACGTCGTGTACCAATTCTTAGACAAAACTAAATTCAACGGATTTAGAATCCACATATTCAAAGAAAAATGGGTATATGTAGATGATAGTGAAGCTGAATTCCCTATTGATAGAAATGATTTTTCAGTAACCGTTGACGGAAAGAAAATCACTTTTGATTGTGTCTTCAACGCTATTCATGGCACACCCGGCGAAGACGGATTAATGCAAGCCTATTTTGAATTGTTAGGAATCCCTCAAACCGCTTGCGATTATTACCAAGCAGCTTTGACTTTCAACAAACGTGATTTACTTTCGGTTCTAAAACCGTATGGCATCAAAACCGCGACTTCTTATTATTTGAACAAAGGAGACCTAATCGATACACAAGCTATTGTAGCCAAAGTAGGATTGCCTTGTTTTGTAAAACCCAACAAAGCAGGCTCTAGTTTTGGAATCTCAAAAGTAAAAACAGCGGCTGAATTGCCTATTGCCATTGAAGTAGCCTACAAAGAAGACAACGAAATCATCATCGAGAGTTTCTTAGATGGCACTGAAGTTTCGGTAGGAGTCATCAATTACAAAGGAGAAATTACAGTATTGCCTATCACTGAAATTGTGTCTGAAAATGATTTCTTTGATTACGAAGCCAAGTATTTAGGAAAATCACAAGAGATTACTCCGGCTAGAATTTCAGACGAGATGACTCAAAAAGTGGGCGAAATTGCCAAACGCGCTTACAAAGCCTTAAAGATGAAAGGATTTTCTCGTTCTGAATTCATTATTGTGGATGGCGAACCACACATGTTAGAAATGAATACGATTCCGGGACTAACTACCGAGAGTTTATTACCGCAACAAGCTAAAGAAGCAGGAATATCATTAGAAGATTTATTTACTAATGCAATTGAATTGGCTTTAGCTTAAACCATACACCATGAGAAAAGCCACATTTCCAGGTTCGTTTGACCCCATCACTTTAGGTCACCAAGACATCATCAACAGAGCCTTGCCTTTGTTTGACGAAATCGTGATTGCAATTGGTATCAATGCCGATAAAAAATACATGTTCTCTTTGGAAGAACGAAAACGATTTATCGAAGAGACATTTAAAAACGAACCTAAAATTTCGGTAATCACTTATGAAGGCTTGACTATTGATTTGTGCAAAAAAATCGATGCAAACTTCATTTTACGTGGTTTGCGAAACCCTGCCGACTTTGAGTTTGAAAAAGCAATTGCCCACACTAACAGACGTTTGTCTAAAATAGAAACCGTCTTTTTATTAACGGCTGCTAAAACTTCGTACATCAGTTCCAGTATTGTGCGAGATGTTATTCGGAACCATGGCGAATACGAACTTTTAGTTCCCGAAGCGGTTCGAGTACAATAGTATTTAACCTAAAAATTGTAAATAGCGTTATTTAACATTACTTTCGCCAAAAAATAAAATAATGAGTTTAGATAGAGAATTAAACAAACGCAGTGGAGGACAATGTGAATTGTGTGCTGCTACTGAAAACTTAAAAGTATATACCGTTTTACCCACTCAAAAAGGGGGAATTGACGAAAGCGTTTTTGCTTGTGCTACTTGTATTGACCAAATTGAAAATCCAGATAAGGTAAATTTAAATCACTGGCGTTGTTTAAACGACAGTATGTGGAGCGAACACACTGCCGTTCAGGTGGTAGCGTGGAGAATGTTAAGCCGGATGCGTGCTGCGGGTTGGCCACAAGAATTATTAGACATGATGTATCTTGACGAAGATACTTTAGCCTGGGCGCAAGCCACTGGCGAAGGAGAAGACGACGAGAATAAAATCATTCACCGAGATAGTAATGGGGTTATTTTAGAACACGGCGATTCTGTAGTGCTAATCAAAGACTTGAAAGTAAAAGGATCAAGTATGGTAGCTAAACAAGGAACTGCAGTGCGTAACATCCGTTTGGATCATGAAAATGCCGAATACATTGAAGGAAAAGTCGATGGCCAACAAATTGTAATCATCACACAATACGTAAAGAAAATATAATTTTCAGTTACAACTAAAATAAAAAACGTCTTGATTCCTCAAGACGTTTTTTTATTTACGATCATACATCGTAAATCCAATATCGTAAATCGTACATTGAATTATTCTTCTTTCTTAATCACTTTTCGCGCCACTTCAATTTTAAACTTCTTTCCTTTCATTTTTTCGTTTCTAATATTTTGAAGTAAGCCTGTTACTTTGCCATATTTCACTGCTACAAACGAAACAAAATCTTTAACTTCAATCAATCCTACATCTTCCCGCTCTAATTTCCCTTTTTGCGAAAAGAAACCTACAATATCAATTTTATTCAGTTTATTTTTTTTACCACCGCTGATGTAAATAGTTTGGAATTCGGGCGGTTTAGGCAAAGTTGTTCCCGAATCTACTTTCAACACGTCCATGCCGTAATCTAAATAATCGAGTTTTTTCTCTGATTCGTGCGCTATTATATAGGCCGTTCCCGAAGCTTGCATACGAGCGGTACGCCCATTGCGATGTGTAAATTCATCTTCTTTTAAAGGCAAGTGATAATGAATCACGTGTTTCATTTCGGGAATATCCAATCCACGTGCTGCTAAATCAGTTGTAATTAAATAGCTCACGCTTCCATTTCTAAATTGAATCAAAGCACGTTCACGTTCGTCTTGATCCATTCCACCGTGATAATAAGTGGCATAAATTCCTTTATTATTTAAGGTATCACTAATACGTTCTGCAGCATCACGATGATTACAAAAAATAATAGCCGCTTGTGATTTCAAAGAACAAATCAACTGAAACAAGGTGTTAATTTTGTCTTTCTCTTTAGAAACCACCATTTTCATGCTCAAATTAGTCTCTTCCTGTGTCTCAGGAATAAAATCCAAAACAGTAGGATTAACTACACGAGTGTATTTTGGAATCTCAATATCTGAAGTCGCCGACACTAAAACGCGTTTGTTCAGTTGGGTTAGTTTGCCAATGATAAACGACATTTGTTCATGAAACCCTAATTGTAAGGATTTATCAAATTCGTCTAAAACCAAGGTTTGGATTTTATCCAAGCGAAACGTTCCTCGCTCTATGTGATCTGCAATTCGCCCTGGAGTTCCAATTAAAACAGCGGGTGGATTACTCAAATTCTTGATTTCAGTATCTATTGAATGTCCTCCATAACACGTATTTACTTTGTAATCGGTTCCCATTTTTTTCCAAACCTGTTCGATTTGCAATCCCAACTCACGAGAAGGAACTAAAATTAAACATTGAACCGAAAGAATTTCGGGTTGTAATAATTCAAAAATAGGCAATAAAAAAGCCAATGTTTTTCCAGAACCTGTTGGCGAAAGCAATACAACATTGTTATCGTTTAGAATGGCATCTTGAGCTACTTCTTGCATTTCATTTAGACTTTCAATGCCTAAATTCAAAAGGATATTATTAGAATGGTGTTTTGTATTCATGAGGCAAAGTTAAAGTAATAATTTTGGTTATTTGAAAAATTAAAAAGCTCCTATTTCAGGAGCTTTTCTTCTTCAAACAATAATTTGATGTTTTCATACGAATTTTTCAAGGCTTCTTTGATTTGCAATGGACTCAGCCAAGCTACTTTCTCAATTCCTTCCTCGGCTTGTCCCACCAATGTGCCATCATAATCCGATGTCATTTCAAACCAATGGGTAATTTTAAGTTTATACTTTCCGTTTCTTTTAAAGACATGATAGGTTTTTTGAAGCTTCTTGGTCACCTTCAATTTTCCAACACCAGTTTCTTCTTCAACTTCACGCATAGCGGTGTCTTCAATTGCTTCACCTTTGTCAGTTCCACCTTTAGGCAAATCCCATTTTCCATTTCTAAAAATAAAAAGCACCTCCCTTTTTTTATTGTAAACCAAGCCACCACCAGCTTTATTTACTGGGATTTTTTCTTTTAAAGTCTTCAAAATCTCCTTTTCATCAGGATGATACAAATAAGCTTTTTGAATTTTATTCTGAAAAATTTTTACAATAAGCTGTTCGATGTCAATACTTTCTAACAAAAACAATTGAAAATCGGTCTCCTTAGAGATATGATTTGTCAAAAAAAGTGGTTTGTCGTTCACAAAAACTTTATACATTTGCACTATGATTTTTACTAAAGAAACAGCCGAAAAAACAGCCGAATTGCTTTTGCAAATAAATGCAATTAAATTGAATCCAAGAAATCCTTTTACATGGGCTTCTGGATGGAAATCGCCAATCTATTGCGACAACCGCCTAATCCTTTCATTTCCAGCCATCCGAAATTATGTTCGTGATGAGTTTGCTAAAAATATTGAAAAACAATTTGGTAAACCAGACGTAATTGCTGGCGTAGCAACTGGTGCCATTGGAATAGGTATATTAGTAGCCGAAAGTATGGGATTGCCTTTTGTATACGTTCGTCCAGAACCTAAAAAACACGGAAGACAAAACCAAGTGGAAGGTTTTTTACAAAAAGGTCAAAATGTAGTTGTAGTAGAAGACTTAATCAGCACAGGAAACAGTAGTTTACTAGCTGTAGAAGCTTTGAAAGAAGCAGGAGCTAACATCAAAGGAATGGCTGCCATTTTTACTTATGGATTTGATTTGGCTCAACAAAATTTTAAAAATGCTAATATCGAATTGTACACTTTAAGTAATTACGAAAATTTATTGAATTTGGCTGTTGCCAAAACCTATATTACCGAAGAAGAACAACAAACCTTAAGTGAATGGAACGTGAATCCATCGACATGGGATGTATAATCTATACCTCTACAAATGAATTTAGAAAGTCCAAAAGTAAGCGTTCAAAAATCAGCTCAAGAGTTGTTTAACCTATTGTCAGAAGTAAAAAACTTCGAACAATTAATGCCTGAAAATATTGCTAAATTTGAAGTGATTGGTGCTGATGCTTTTATTTTTGGCTTAAAAGGAATGCCCGAAATCAAATTAGTAATTAAAGATAAAGTAGCTCCAAGTAAATTAGTTTTAGGTGCCGCTAGCGATAAACTGCCTTTTACTTTAACTGCTTCAATTGACACTGTTACAGAAAATAGTTCTGATGTAAAGCTAGATTTTGAAGGTGATTTCAATCCCATGATGGCAATGATGATTAAAGGACCTATCCAAAAATTCATCGAAACCTTGGCAGAGAATATGCACAAATTATAATATCTAAATAATTGTATAAAAAGGGCTGTAATATCAATTACAGCCCTTTTTATTAGTACAACATTTGAATTTCTTTAATATCAAATTCGGCAATGGAATCATTCTCTAATAACACTTGTAGTTTGCCATTTGCAGATATGCCTTGAATAATCCCCATGAATTTATCCTCATTTTGATTGGCAAATGGCATGGGCGTCCCTTTTTTAAACAAAGTGGCTACAAACTGTTCTCGCAATCTAGTTGCATTTTCTTTACTCTCCGCAACATTTGCCTCTAATTGAGTAACTATTTCCAAAAGCAACTCTTCTTTATTCAATTCATGGCCTACAACTACTGACAAAGACGAGGCTTTAGGTAATCCTTCAAAATTAGTTTGATTAACGTTTAAACCAAGACCCACAATAGATCCAATGGAACCATCACTCTTGATGCTGTTTTCTATCAAAATACCCCCAATTTTTTTATTAGCTGACAGAATGTCGTTTGGCCATTTAATACTTAAATCAGGGATATTGTATTTTTTTAAAGTGCTTAGTACGGCTATAGTAAATGCAATATTCAAATTAAATGCCTCATTGATTTCAGACAAAAAATCTTTCACCAAAACGCTCATTATTAGATTTTTACCTACCTCCGAATTCCAAACAGCCCCCATCTGCCCCTTGCCTTTAGTTTGATTTTCGGCAGTAACGACAGTAAAATTATCAAGATCTTGTTGAGTCGATATTCCTTTAAGAAAATCATTCGTCGAATCTATGGCATCGAGTTTGATTAGTTTCATACAACTATTTTTTTGCAGCACAGAACTTAATATTCTGTTAATGGTTCAAAAATAATCACAAAAAATGGTAACTTTACGAACTTATATTAAAAATAATTCATGGCGAAAAAGATTATAAATAATGATGTACTCATTGCTAACATCATCAAAGGAATCGAAGAAGTAAAAGGAAATGATATTGACATCTTAGATTTAAGAGAAATAGACACCGCAGTTTGCGATTATTTCATTATTTGCAATGGAACTTCAAACACTCAAGTTAACGCCATTGTAAGCTCCGTACAAAAAATAGTTTCAAAGGAATTAAAAGACAAGCCTTGGCATGTTGAAGGTACTGATAATGCCGAATGGGTACTTATGGATTATGTAAACGTTGTCGTTCACGTTTTTCAAAAGCATATCCGGGAATACTATAATATTGAAAGTCTTTGGGGAGATGCAAAAATCACTTCAATCGAAAATAAATACTAAAGAAAAACAATAAAAATGTCAAATAACAACCCTAATCCAAATAAATTTAGAGTAAGTCCTTGGTTAGTCTATGCTGGTGTACTTCTTATTTTTCTTTTTATCAGTTTTATAACTGGAGGAAGTAATTTTGAAGAACCTGCTCAATTAACTTCTTCTAAATTTAATAACTATCTTGAAAAAGGACAAATTGAAAAAGTAATTGTTTACAATAAAAGCGAAGCTGAAGTATACCTAAATGCAGCTGCCCTTAAAGACAAAATACATTCAAAAGTTGCTAAAGATGTTTTTGATCGTCCTAATCCAGGACCGCATTACACTTTAGAAATCGGTAATGATCAAATTTTCCAAACAAAATTAGAAAAGGCTGTAGGAGAAGGAAAATTGAAAGATTTTAAATTTGACAAAACCAGTAATTGGACGGATCTTTTGGTAAGCTTATTACCAATTATTGTAATCATAGCTGTGTGGATATTCATCATGAGAAGAATGTCTGGTGGTGGAGCTGGAGGCGGTGGACAAATCTTTAATATCGGTAAATCGAAAGCAAAATTATTTGACGAAAAAACGGATATCAAAACTACATTTAAAGATGTTGCAGGATTAGAAGGAGCTAAAGAAGAAATTCAAGAAATTGTTGAGTTCTTAAAAAATCCTGAAAAATACACTAACCTTGGTGGTAAAATTCCTAAAGGAGCCTTGTTAGTTGGACCTCCTGGAACTGGTAAAACCTTATTAGCTAAGGCTGTTGCCGGCGAAGCACAGGTACCATTCTTCTCATTATCAGGATCTGATTTTGTTGAAATGTTTGTAGGAGTTGGAGCCTCTCGTGTAAGAGATTTATTCAAACAAGCCAAAGAAAAATCGCCTTCAATCATATTTATTGATGAAATTGATGCCGTGGGTAGAGCCAGAGGAAAAAGCAATATGTCGGGTGGTAATGACGAGCGCGAAAACACTTTGAATCAGTTGTTAACTGAAATGGATGGTTTTGGTACCAATTCCAATGTAATAGTATTGGCTGCTACTAACCGTGCTGACGTTTTAGACAAAGCCCTGATGCGTGCAGGTCGTTTTGACAGACAAATATTTGTTGATTTACCAGACATCAGAGAACGTGGTGAAATCTTTAAAGTCCACCTAGCTCCTTTGAAAAAAGTTGAAGGCTTAGACGTAGACTTTTTAGCCAAACAAACTCCTGGTTTTTCTGGAGCAGACATTGCTAATGTATGTAACGAAGCTGCTTTGATTGCTGCTCGAAACAACAAAACAGCTGTTGACAAACAAGATTTCTTAGATGCTGTAGATCGTATCATTGGAGGGCTAGAAAAGAAAAATAAAATTGTAACACCTGAAGAGAAAAAAGCGATTGCGATACACGAAGCTGGTCACGCAACAGTAAGTTGGATGTTAGAACATGCTGCACCACTAATTAAAGTTACCATTGTTCCTAGAGGACAAAGTTTAGGTGCTGCTTGGTACCTACCAGAAGAACGTTTAATCGTTCGTCCAGATCAAATGCTAGATGAAATGTGCGCTACTATGGGGGGAAGAGCTGCAGAAAAAGTAATGTTTGATCGAATTTCTACAGGAGCTTTGAGTGACCTAGAAAAAGTAACTCGACAAGCAAGAGCTATGGTTACCGTTTATGGCTTGAATGAAAAAATTGGAAATGTAACGTATTACGATTCTTCAGGCCAAAGCGAATACAGTTTTTCTAAACCGTATTCTGACGAGACTGCTAAAATAATTGATGAGGAGATTTCTACTTTAATTGAAGGACAATACCAAAGAGCAATTAAAATTCTAGAAGAAAACAAAGAAAAATTAAATCAATTAGCTGCTATTTTAATAGAGAAAGAAGTAATTTTTAAAGATGATTTAGAAGCCATTTTTGGTAAAAGAAGCTTTGATGAAAATCTTGAAGAAGTAGTTTCTTAATTATAAAATTCTAATTATTATTAAAATCTTAATTCAAAAATCTATTTTGAATTAAGATTTTTTTATCTTTGAACGTTTTCAAACACTATTTTAACTAGCTTACTATATAAATATGAGTCTTTTTAAAAAATTTTTCAGTTCGAGTAACGCAACTTCTGAAGAAGATAAAAACAACGAACAAAGCCAATTCCTTCCAGAAGTGAGTATGGCAGTCGACGAAGCTTTTATCTATCATTTCAAGAAAAATGGAGGAAAATTTATATACTGTGAAAATAAAAAAGAAGTAAGCGAACAATTTGAAAATATATTAGAAGAAAACGATTGGTTCGAAAAAGAAGTAATTTGTTTTGATAGTACTCTTTTTAATTTATTAGATGAAAATAAACTCCCATACAACAAACCCTATCAGCCTATTTTTTTATTAACAAGTTGCGAAAATTTGATTGCAGAAGATGGCTCTATTTTATTTTCTTCAAACCAAATCAAACAATTCAAATTTAATGAATTACCTGCGAATATTGTTGTCATTGCTACTACAAGTCAAATCATCAGAGCAAAAAGCGATGGATTGAGCGCAATTAAAAAGAAATACGAAGGAAATTACCCGACTAACATTACCACAATAAAATATTTTGAAAAAGCAAGAGAAGAAGACTTCACCCAATATGGAAGTGCTGCAAAGAATCTTTATTTATTGCTTTTAGAGGATCTTTAAGATGAATGAAACACTTAAAAGAGCGATTTCTGGAGCAATTTATATCACGCTCTTATTATCCTCTATTCTATATTCTACCGAAAGTTTTATACTATTATTTGGAATTTTTCTGATTATTGCTACCTATGAATTTTGCAGTTTAGTAAAGTTGAATAAAATTTTCCCACTTTCTTTTGTAACGTTATCGTATGCCATAATTAGTTTAATCAGTTACTATCAAACGGAAACAATCGATTATTTATCCAATCTGCAAGAAAAACGAACTGAATTAGGCATTGATATCGAACAACTGAATGTAGTGCTTTTACTAATTACCTTATTGGTATTCATAAAATGTCTTGTTTTTTTGTTTGACAACAAAGAACAAACCATTACAAAATTCTGGAAATACATTTATCTGTTAGGCTACATTCTTCTTCCTTTCATTTTTATTGTCAAAATATCTTTTGGGATAAATGATTACAATCCTAAAATAATTATTGGATTATTTATTCTAATTTGGACAAATGACACTTTTGCTTATTTGGTTGGAAAATCGATAGGAAAACATAAATTATACGAACGAATTTCACCAAAAAAAACAATAGAAGGTTTTCTTGGAGGAATTGCCTTTGCTATCTTTGCTGGATATTTAATTTCTAAATTATATATCAAACCAAATCCTGATTTTAGCGAAAAATCAATCCTAATATGGATTTCTATCGCACTAATTGCTGGGATTTTTGGGACAATTGGAGACTTAATTGAATCCAAGTTCAAACGAATCGCAACAGTTAAAGACAGTGGGAAAATAATGCCAGGACATGGTGGTATTTTAGATCGTTTAGATAGTGTTATATTTGTAGCACCAATTGTATACTTATTTTATCAAATTTTATCTTATGTTTCATAAAGAAGGGGTTCCGTCCATTTTATTAGGCACTTTCATCACTGCCATTGTATTATTATTAAGTGACAATCTAATTGACACTAATTGGGTTAAAATGACCATACAAATCATCACAATCCTTTTTTTAATTATTATTCTCCAATTTTTCAGAAATCCTAAACGTACTTTTATTTTAAATGAAGATCAAATTCTCTCTCCTGTAGATGGAAAAGTAGTTGTTATTGAAGAAGTTTACGAAGCAGAATACTTTAAAGACAAACGTATTCAAGTTTCGATATTTATGTCTCCAATCAATGTACATGTAACCCGCTACCCAATGAGTGGTTTAATTAAGTTTAGCAAATACCATCCTGGTAAATTCTTAGTAGCTTGGCATCCTAAAGCCAGTGAAGAAAACGAGAGAACAACTATAGTTGTAGAGAACAATTCGTTTGGAGAAGTTTTATACAGACAAATCGCAGGAGCATTAGCAAAACGAATTGTAAACTACGCTAAAGAAGGTGTTGAAGTAATTCAAGGGACTGATGCTGGATTTATAAAATTTGGTTCTAGAGTGGATTTATTTTTACCTTTGGGTACACCAATTAATGTAGCATTGAATCAAAAAGCCATTGGAGGGAAAACAGTTATTGCAACCAAAGCGTAATGATTGAAAGTGATTTAGACAAACAATTTAATGAAGCTATTGAGGCAGCCTCTAAAATGACACAGGCCACTCTGCCTCAAGACGTACAATTACGGTTGTATGCTTTTTACAAACAAGCAACTTCTGGTTCTGCTCAATATAGTCAATCTGAAAGCTTTGATTTACGAAATGCATTCAAGCTAAATGCATGGATGCAAATAAGTCATTTATCAATTGACGAAGCTAAAGAACACTATATTGAAATTATCAATTCTATATTGAAAAAATAAATCTATTATGAAAACACACTTTTTCAAAATAACCTGTTTCATATTTATTTTAGTTCTAATTTCTTGTAACAAAAAGAAATTGACCGAAGTAGTTGAAGTTCCTTTACCCAGTGCCGAAGAAAAAATTACTATGGGAATCCCTGACGATGTAAAAGCTAACGACGGCTCATTTCAATTGGAAAAACTGCCATTTGATTACGATGCTTTGTCACCCAATTTATCAGCTATTACATTAGAAAATCATTATTCAAAACATTATCTTACATATACAAACAAACTTAATGAAGCTATCGAAGGCACTAACCTAGAAAACCTTACAATTGAAGAGGTATTAGCACAATTAGACACAAGTAACGAAGAACAAAAAAACAATGCAGGAGGTTATTATAATCATTCTTTATATTTCAAATGCCTAAAACCAAAAGGCGGAGGAAAACCTAAAGACTCTTTAGCTAATGCAATTGAAAAAGAATTTGAATCTTTTGATAATTTCACAACCCTATTCAAAGGGGAAGCTACTAAGATGTTTGGTTCTGGGTGGGTTTGGTTAATTGTAGATCGTTCAGGAAAACTTCAAATAACCAGTACTACAAACCAAGACAATCCCTTAATGCGAAATGCTAAAGTACAAGGCAAACCTATATTAGCTTTAGATGTATGGGAACATGCTTACTACTTAGACTACCAATACAAACGAAAAAATTATATTGATGCTTTTTTCAATGTAATCAACTGGAGAAAAGTAGAAGAAAACTACGAAGAAGCTATCGCAAAATAGCTTACTTCAATTGATAAATAAACGATTCTAATGGTTGAATCGCTATTTGTACTTTTCCTTGCCCATTAACTACTTCTAAAGTCACGCTACTCTCTTGATAGAGTTGATCTACAATAGTATATTTTCCATCCGGTAAATGCCATTTCTGAATGAGGTCTTCAGGAATTTTCAATTCAAAATAACTGGTGTGCACTGATGAAAAGTTAGAAACAACTATTAGTTTTTCTGTATCAGACCAACGTACATAAGAGTATACTTCCGGATAATATCCTTCTGTAGCATACCTATTCAAACTGTGAATTTCTTGAAAAGCCCCCATTAAAGCAGAACTATTTATGGAAAAATTCAATAACCTCTTATAAAAGTCACGTAATTCTTTTTCGGAATTCGACAGTTGTCCTCCATCAAATTTCCCATAATTCATCCAGCGTTGATGATTAGGCACTCCTACATAATCAAAAATAGATGTTCTAGAATGAGTCCCAAAGCCACCGTTTTCATTAGCCGCCTCGCCTACTTCTTGTCCAAAATAAATCATAGTTGGCGATGTACTTATGGTAGCCGAAACTACCATTAATGGCTTCCCTTTTTCTGCCGAACCTGCAAATTGAGAACTAGCTAAACGCTGTTCATCATGGTTGTCTAAAAAATGTAACATGTGGTGCTCGATATCAGCCAATCTTTTTTGAATATCCGTAATTGGATCCGTTTGGCTTCTACCTTGAATAATTTCTTTCAACTTATCGTACAACTCTACTTTATCGTACAAATAATCCATCTTACCTAAATGAATATAATTTCTATACTCTTTGGGATTGTATACTTCGGCTAACAGAAAAGCATCCGGTCTTTTCACTTTAATTGCAGAATTCATATAACTCCAAAACTCATACGGCACCATCTCTGCCATATCATAGCGAAAACCGTCAACGCCTTTGTCTAGCCAAAACTCTGCAATGGAGCGGAATTTTTTCCATGAATTAGGAACTTCCTTATCTTTCCAAAATTCAAAATGCTCCCTACAAGTTTTTGTTTCATATCCTATTGGAAGTTCTGCAAAATCTTTGATCCCATCTGGACGAACACCATAATTTACTTTTACTGTTTCATACCAATCGTTTTTATTTGGTTTTGCTAAACGCGAACCATTTCCAGTCCATTTAGCCGGAAATTCCTGAAATTTTCCATCAATCAAAGGATTGATTTCTCCATTCAAAGGGTTAATTCCATCAGGCAATTCAAAACGAGTATTAGGAATGTAATAAAAATTGTTGTTCTTGTCATATTCCACCGAAACATTATCGTCTGCTCCAAAATCCCTTACTCCTATCGGATTATTTTTTCCTTCATATTTTCGAGCAACGTGGTTCGGAACAATATCAATAATCAATTTCAAACCTGCTTTATGAGTACGCTCTATCAAGGCTTCAAATTCTTGCATCCGATTCGCTGGATTTACAGCCAAATCAGGATTCACATTATAATAATCCTTAACAGCATAGGGAGAACCTGCTCTACCTTTTACCACCTCGGGATCATCATTTGAGATTCCGTATTGAGTATAATCCCTAATTATCGCATGATGTAGAACCCCAGTATACCAAATATGACTTATTCCTAAATCTTTAATTTCTTTTAAGGCCTTATCTGTAAAATCATTAAATTTTCCAACTCCATTTTCCTCAATAGTACCCCAAGGTTTATTAGTGGTATTTGTATTTCCAAATAATCGTGTAAAAACTTGATATACTACTGCTTTGTGTGTAGGAGTGTTTGTCATTTTTAAAGTATTATTTTTAGTGTAGGATTGAGCTCCAACTTCAACAAAAACAAGAAGAGAAGCAACAAAAAAGAGTTGTTTCATATGATTTACATATAAGCTTATTACAAATATAATTGATTTTTATGCAAGAACAAGAATCACTGAAAAGAATATAATCCTACTGGTTCGTTGATATATAAAAATTTCTTAAATATCCTTGCGCTTCATACAATTTGATTAATTTTATACCCAAAATTTTTAAACTTGAAAAAACTTCAATTTGCACTCTATCTCTGCTTTTTTTTAGTTCTTGTACCAAAAGTAATGGGGCAGGCTCCTAAAAAAATCATTGTAGAACATTCTGACTTTGCAGACGTAAACCAAGTAGAAATTCCAGATGCATTTTTGTTAACTGGAAACGTTCGCGTTAATCATGACGGGGTAGTTTTAACTTGTAACAAAGCCTATTATTTTCAGAAAGAAAACTACATCAAAGCCTTTGGTAATGTACAATTAGTACAAGGCGACACGCTTTTCTTAAATAGTAAATATGCTGAGTATAGTGGGAATGTAAAAAAAGCATTTGCTACAGGGGATGCTGTGATGAGTTCTCCTGAAGCTACTCTGGTAACAGACACAATCAATTTTGACCGAAACACACAAGAAGTCTATTATACTACTAAAGGCACTATTACTAATCTACAAAATACCTTAGTGAGTAAGTCTGGAAAATATGTTGTCCCTGAGAAAAAATTTCAATTCAAAACCGAAGTTACCATTACCAATCCAACTTACGTTATTAAATCCAATCATTTGGATTACTTTAGTAATTCCGGACATTCTTACTTATTAGGTCCATCCACTATTACGAGTAAAGCTAATTATATCTATACAGAAAAAGGCTTTTACGATACAAAGAAAAATAAAGCTCATTTTCTCAATAAATCGTACATCAAATACAACGACCGAATCATTAGAGGGGACAGTTTGTATTACGACCGAAATAAAGAATTTGCTTCGGCTTCTCGAAATGTAAAAATTACCGACTCTATTAATAGAGGAATTATTAAAGGACATTATGCCGAAATGTACAAGAAAAAAGATTCGCTTTTTGTTACCAAAAGAGCTGTTGCAATAAACTTTGTTGAGAACGATTCGGTTTACATTCACGGAAAAAAATTAATGGTAACTGGAAAAGAAGGTAACCGAATCATTCGCGCCTTTAACAATGTTCGCTTTTTCAAACAAGACATGAGTGGCAAGTGCGACTCCATTCATTCGAGTTCAAAAATAGCTTTAACCAAACTCATTGGCCATCCTATTTTATGGAATGGCGATAGCCAAATCACTGGTGATATAATGCACCTGATTGGCAACAACACTACTCAAAAATTAGACTCGCTCAAAGTACTCAACAACACATTTCTTGTCGCTAAAGATACACTTGGAACAGGCTACAATCAAATTAAAGGACAAAATTTGTTTGGAAAATTTGAGGGAGGTAAATTACATGATGTAGATATCATAAAAAATACCGAAGTCGTCTATTATATGAGAAATGATGCGCATGAACTCATCGGTATTAATAAAAATAAAAGTAGTAAAATCAATATTTTATTTAATAAAAATGAAGTAGATGAAATTACTTTCTTTAACCAAGTAGATGGCGACTTATTTCCTGAGAAAGATTTGCCTGAAAACGACCGAAAGCTAAAAGGTTTTATTTGGAGAGGCGAAGAACGGATTAAGTCAAAGGATGACATCTTTCCTCCTGAAGAGAATCAAGATAATGAAAAAATTGCGCAATTAGCCAAAGTACAAAAAAACAAAAAAAACGTCCCTATGAAGGTACGAAAAGAAACTTTGGATTACGACAAAAAGAAGAAAAAATAGGAGTTGAAATAGCATTTAAAAAACACAATAGTGAACAACGATTTTATACAATACCAAGCACAAACATCTCCCTATCCTTTAGGAATGGAAGTAGCTCATGCTGTAGGATCGTACATTTACGATACTAATAACAAACGCTATTTAGACTTTGTCGCTGGGGTTTCAGCTTGTTCTTTAGGACATCAACACCCAAAAGTGAACCAAGCGATTAAAGACCAATTGGATTTGTATTCGCATGTTATGGTGTATGGCGAATATTCGCAAAGTCCAGCAGTGGAATATTGCAAATTGATGGCTTCACTCCTACCCAAGCCTCTAAATAAAACCTATTTAGTTAACTCAGGTACCGAAGCAATCGAAGGTGCCTTAAAATTGGCGCGACGAGTTACCGGACGCAGCCAATTGATTTCGTGTCATAATGCCTATCATGGCAACACTATGGGTTCGATGAGCGTGATGGGATTTGAAGAACGCAAACAAATTTTTCGCCCCTTAATTCCTGATGTGGAATTCATTACTTTCAATAACGAAGCTGATTTAGAAAAAATCACAACAAAAACAGCGGGTATTTTACTTGAAACTATTCAAGGTGGTGCTGGATTCATCCAACCTGAAAATGATTTTCTTAAAAAAGTTCGCCAACGTTGTGACGAAGTGGGTGCCATAATGATATTAGACGAAATTCAACCCGGTTTTGGACGTACAGGAACACTTTTTGGTTTTCAAAATTATGATGTCGTTCCTGATATTGTAGTCATGGGAAAAGGAATGGGAGGTGGAATGCCCGTGGGAGCTTTTACCGCTTCGGCAGACATGATGGATTTGTTAAGCCACAATCCGAAACTAGGACACATTACCACTTTTGGAGGACATCCTGTCATAGCGGCAGCGTGTTTGGCTACCTTGAAAGAAATTACTGAAACTACGCTGATGGCAGATGCATTAGCCAAAGAAAAACTCTTTCGATCACTCTTGGTACATCCTTTGATAGAAGAAGTTAGAGGAAAAGGATTAATGTTAGCCGCAATGACAAAAAGTGCTGACATTACCAATGAAGTAATTCTGAAATGCCAAGACAAAGGCTTGATTTTATTTTGGTTACTGTTTGAAAGTTGCGCTATACGAATTACGCCTCCATTAACTATTTCTGAACAAGAAATACGGGAAGGGTGCGCTATTTTACTAGAAGTACTAGACGAGGTAGCTCAAAAAAAGTAGTCTTATTTAACCTTGCTTTTTGTTAATTAAATTGTTCACAACAATTCTTGCTTTTTCTCGCATAACAATTCTATTTTCCTAATTTTATTTAGGCCAAATTCAAAAACATAACAGCATGCAATTAAGCAACGAAGAAGAAGATTATAACTTATCTCTTTCCAAATTTGAGTCGATGTTAAAGACCAATAAAGTCTTGTTTTTTGATTCAGAGGAATTTGAAGAAATCATCCTTCACTATATCGACACGGGTAAGACTTCTTTAGCTAAAAAAGCATTAAAATTAGCCTTAGAACAACACCCTAAATCTACCGGATTAAAACTAGTTCAAGTTGAGATGTTAGTCTACGAAGACAAACTTGACTTGGCTGAAAAAATGCTTAATGAGTTGTATGCAATTGAGCCTAACAACGAAGAAATTTACATCCAAAAGGCCAATATTTGCTCCAAAAGAGATCAACACGGAAAAGCGGTTGAACTCTTAAAAATAGCACTCCAATATACTGATGATTATGCTGACGTCTATAACTTGATTGGTATGGAATACCTTTTTATGGACAATTTAGAAATGGCAAAAGACAGTTTTATCAAATGTTTGGAAGAAGACTTAGAAGATCAATCTGCCTTATACAATGTGGTGTATTGTTTTGAATTTTTGGACCAAAACAAAGAGGCAATTACCTATTTAAACCAGTACATAGAAAAAAATCCATACAGCGAAATTGCTTGGCATCAAGTGGGACGCCTACATTACGGATTGAAAGAATACGAAGAAGCCATTCGCGCTTTTAATTATGCTACTTTAATTGATGACGAATTCATGGGTGCTTTTATGGAAAAAGCAAAAGCCTTAGAGCGTTTAAAAAGATACTCAGAAGCGATTGAGAGTTACGAAAGAACCATTGAATTAGACGATGCTACATCGTATGCTTTACTTCGTATTGGAAAATGTCACGAAAGATTAGGCAACACAGCCTTAGCTATCAAATACTACAACCAAACGGTTCATGAAGATCCGCTTTTAGACAAAGCTTGGATTGCTATCACGGATTTTTATGTTCGTGAGAAAAACTATCAAAAGGCGCTATTTTACGTTAACAAAGCCTTGGCAATTGACAACCAAAACCAATTGTATTGGAAACGTTATGCCACCATCAACAAACAAATGAACTTCTTTGAAGAAGCTGAATTTGGCTATCGAAAAGCAGTTGAATTTGGCGATTACCAATTAGACACTTGGTTGTTTTGGGTAGATATACTGCAATTTTTAGGAGAATTTGATAGTGCCATTCAGACCTTATTACAAGCAACCGAGTATTTTCCAGAAGAAAATGAAATCGAGTACCGCCTTGCCGGATTGTACTTCATGGTTCAAGACTCAACCAAAGCCAAATTTCATTTGAGCAATGGCTTGCGTTTGAACTTTGACAATTACATTCTTCTTGAGGATTTGTTTCCAATGATATGGGAAGAAAAAACTGTACAAAACTACATTGCCAAACACAAAAAATAAGCATGACATCTATCAAAAAACGTTTCGGTTTACTGGGCCGAAACATCAATTATTCATTTTCCAGAGGCTATTTTACCGAAAAATTTGAAAAAGAAAAGTTAGCAGGATATACTTACGAAAATTTTGACATTCCTACCATCGAATCTTTTTTGGAAATTATCAAGAATAACGAGCATTTAAGCGGAATGAACGTAACCATTCCATACAAAGAATCTGTAATGCCATTCTTGGATAAATTATCGAAAAAAGCAACTAAAATTGGCGCAGTTAATACAATTAAATTTACTAAAAAAGGCAAACTAAAAGGTTACAACACCGACTATTATGGTTTTCAAAAATCATTAGAACCTTTGCTTGAACCACATCATAAAAAAGCTTTGATTTTAGGTACAGGTGGCGCTTCCAAAGGAGTTGCTTTTGCATTAGAAGAATTAGGAATTGAATATAAATTTGTATCTAGACAAGCCAGCGAAACCGTTTTGAGTTACAATCAAATTACCGATTTAGTTTTTGACGAATACCAAATTATAATTAACTCCACCCCTGTGGGAACAAGTCCCAATACTGATGCGTATCCAGAAATTCCGTATGATTTTTTCACCAAAAAACACATCGCTTACGACTTGATTTACAATCCAGCAGAAACCCAATTTTTGAAAAAAGCACGAGAACAAGGGGCTAAAACGAAAAATGGATTAGACATGCTTATTTTTCAAGCAGAAAAAGCATGGGCAATTTGGAATAAATAAATTTCTTTTAATTTTCACTACTATTCTAAGCATTTTACAGCGAAAAAAAATCCAATACAAACCTGATTAACAAATTAAAATAGTTACTAAAAAGTTTCATTTTTTTTCAGCATAAAAAGATTATAAATAAGGGATTTATTTTGTAGTTCAAAAGTGGTTTAGTATCTTTCGACTTGAATAATTTAGCAACCTTACACATTGAAAAAATGTTAGAAGAAAAGAATGATAACCTGCTTAATGCAGATGGAAATGGAACTGATTCTGTAGAATCAACAACAGCAGCAGCACCAATTGAAGTGACTGAAATTGCTAATGAAATAGTAGCTGAAGCACCTATTGCTAATGTTAACCAAACTATTATTGAGGCAATTGCCGATACCAATGCCGAGGAAAGCGAAGACGCAAGTTTAAAAGAACGTCATGATATTCCCATTCAAGATTATGATGCCTTATCAATGGAAGCCCTTGTTCATGAATTAGACTCCCTAGTTTCAAATGAAAAAATAGCTTCAATCAAAGAACATGTTGAGGGAATCAAAAAGGCATTTTTAGTCAAATACAACCATTTTATAGAAGAAAAAAAGGAAGAATTTATTGCTGAAAATCAAGATTCTAACGAAGAGTTTCAATACCATTTCCCGCTCAAATCTAAATTTGACACTATCTATTCTGATTACAAAAATCGTAAAAACGAACATTTCAAAAACCTACAAGCTAGTTTAAAAACTAATTTAGAAAATCGTTTAGCGATTGTTGAAGAATTAAAAGAATTGATTAACCCTCAGGCCAACATCAAAGACACCTTAAACCATTTTAACGACTTAAGAGAACGTTGGAAAAATGCAGGTCCAATTCCAAAAGATAAATACAACCACGTTTGGAACAACTATCACTTTCATGTAGAAAATTTTTACGATTATTTACATTTAGATCGTGAAGCGCGAGATATTGATTTCAAACACAATTTAGAGCAAAAACAAAAAATTATAGCTCGTGTTGAAGAGTTAATTCAAGAAGAAGACATCAATAAAGCATTCCGTGAATTGCAAGATTTACACCGCATTTGGAAAGAAGAAATCGGACCTGTTTCAAGAGAGCACCGCGAGGAAATTTGGAACCAATTTAGCGACTTAACCAAGCAAATGCACGACAAACGGGAATTGTTATTTGAAAAACTTAGAGGTACTGAAGTTGAGAATCTAGAAAAGAAAAAAGAAATCATTGCTCAAATTGAAGCTTTAGCTACTGAAAAAGTAACCTCTCACGCTCAATGGTTAATTCAAATAGAAAAGGTAGAAGCGTTAAGAACTGCATTTTTTGCAGCAGGCAAGGTTCCTGCAGAAGTTAGCGAAACTACTTGGGCAGCTTTCAAAACTGCTGTTCGTAACTTTAATTCGTTCAAAAATTCGTTTTATAAAGACATCAAAAAAGATCAAAACGATAATTTGAATAAAAAACAAGCATTAGTTGCTAAAGCAAAAGAACTCCAAGAAAGTACTGACTTCGCTAACACGACTCCAATCATGAAGAAAATTCAAGAGGAGTGGAAAACAATTGGTCATGTACCAAGAAAATATTCTGATAGCATTTGGAAAGAATTTAGAGAAGCTTGTAACCATTATTTTGACAAATTAAAGGACCATAAAAACGAAGAAAACAGCGAAGAAGTTGCTGCTTTTGAAAATAAAAAAGCCTATCTAGAAACAGTAAGAGCATTCCAATTAACTGGAGATCACAAAACCGATTTAGAAGGTATTAAATTACATATACAAAATTGGAAAGCTTACGGAAAAGTACCTTTTGGTAGACGTCATATTGAAGGAAAATTTAATAAGATTTTAGATGCTCTTTTCGAAAAACTAAGTTTAAGTAAAAGAGATTCTGATATGATGCGATTCTCAAATCGTATCGATCAATTGTCTGAAAGCAATGACACTCGTAAATTAGAAAGTGAAAAAATCTTTTTAATCCGCAAAATTGAAGAAATCCAAAATGAAATTTTTCAATTAGAAAATAATATTCAATTTTTTACCAATACTAAAAATGCCAAAAAAGAAAATTCAATTGTATTAGAAGTTCGAAAAAACATCGCCATTCACAAAGAAAGCTTGGAAGTGTGGAAAGAAAAATTGAAACAATTGCGAAATCTAAATCAAGAATAATTTTTTGCTATATTTCAAAAACCTCAATCCAATAAATTGAGGTTTTTTTATGTAAAAAAAATAGCTAGGCTGATATTTATCATTTTAATTTGTTGAAAGTCGGCTTACTTTTGACATTCAAATGATTGTCATGACTAATTCGCTACTACAAAAATACAATGTTCCTGGCCCTAGATACACGAGCTACCCTACAGTTCCGTATTGGAATGAGCGTGATTTTACTTATGCTGTTTGGTTAGAAACACTCCGAAAATCATTTATCGAGAGTAATTCAACCGAAGGTATCAGTTTGTATATTCATTTGCCATTTTGTGAAAGCATGTGTACTTTTTGCGGATGCAATAAACGCATTACCAAGAACCACGAAGTAGAACATCCTTACATTCAAGCGATTTTGAAAGAATGGGCCTTGTATTGTGACATTCTTGGCGAAAGGCCCAATATTAAAGAAATTCATTTGGGCGGAGGAACTCCAACTTTCTTCTCTACTGAAAACTTAGAAGCTTTAATCCTTGGGATTTTGGCGAAAGCCGATAAAGCTCCTGATTATGAATTTAGTTTTGAAGGACATCCTAACAACACTACTAGAGAACAATTACAGCAACTCTATGATTTAGGTTTTAGACGCGTGAGTTTTGGCGTTCAAGATTATTCAGAAAAAGTACAGAAAGCCATTCATCGTATTCAACCGTTTTTGAACGTTGCCAAAGTCACTTTATGGGCAAGAGAAATTGGTTATACTTCCATAGGACACGACATCATTTTTGGTTTACCTTTTCAAGAAAAAGAAGATGTAATTGACACTATTGAAAAAACCAAGTCGTTACAACCCGACCGATTGGCGTTTTACAGCTATGCACACGTGCCTTGGATAAAAGGAAATGGACAACGCGGATTCAATGACGAGGATATCCCGAAAGACGATAAAAAAAGAGAATTGTACGAAACCGGGAAGCAATTACTTTATGAAAACGACTATTACGAAATTGGGATGGATCATTTTGCTTTGACCACTGATAGTTTATTCCAATCCTATGAAGTAGGTAAACTTCACCGCAATTTTATGGGATATAGTTCCTCTAAAACTCAGTTAATGATTGGACTAGGCGTTTCTTCTATAAGTGATAGTTGGTATAGTTTTGCGCAAAATGTGAAAACAATAGAAGAGTATTACCAAATTTTAGATACTAATAAAATCCCTGTTTTTAGAGGTCATTTATTGACCGATGAAGATTTAACTATTAGAAGACATATCTTGAATTTAATGTGCCAATTTAAAACCTCTTGGGCCAACGCAAAAAATTATTTTAAAGAAATTCCTGATATACTGATTGAATTACAAGAAATGCAAAAAGATGGTTTGATCGAATTTATTCCGAATGGTATTCAGATTACTGAGAAAGGAAAGCCTTTTGTTCGCAATATCTGTATGGCTTTTGACTTACTTTTAAAACGAAAAGCACCTGATACTGCTTTATTCTCGATGACCATTTAATCAATGACAATTAGGCGTTTCTTGAACAAATAAACTGATATTGGCTGGCGAAATGTAAGGTATCCCCAGTCCTAATCCACGTAGTATAAATAAAACACCGATAGCTACTCCGACATACGGAATTGCTTTTTGAACTTTATTGCGAAATGAAAGTGTCATAAAAGAATTGAGATAGGTAACACTACTCATCATAGGAACTGTACCTAATCCAAATAATACCATATACAAAATTCCAAAAGGCACACTTTGCATGGCAATAGCGCCAAATAGCGCCACATATACCATCCCACAAGGCAAAAAACCATTCAATAACCCAATGGTAAACAACGATTGATAACTTTTATTTCTAAACTGTTTCCCTAAAGAAGTTTTAATCTTAGTAATCCATCGGAATACGGGTTTTGAAAAATTATACTTTGCTAAAACACTTTCGGGTGTCAGTATGGTAATTATCATAGCTATACCAATAAATAGGGATAATTTTTGTTGAATTCCTGCTAGGAAAAATCCTTTTCCTACCAAGCCAAAAAGTAATCCAATGGAAGCATACGCAGATAAACGACCTAAATGATAGGTAATGATTTGGGTTGTTTTTTTAGTTGGATTGGCTCTATCTACAGGAATCATCATAGCAATAGGACCGCACATTCCAATGCAATGCAAGCTACTGATTAAACCAAAAATGAAAGCCGAATACAACATACTATTCTAATTAATATAAATTGTTTCTTTAGTTAAATACGATTTCCCTTCGTATTGCCATTCCATATTAATATCCCAACGGCCACCTACCAAACCTTTTTTAGGTATGAGCAAAGTTGGACTAGAAAGCGAAATTGGAACTTCGAAATCTAATTTTTTGTTAGATGGCCTGTAAAGGGATACATTTCCTTTTATTTTATTGGGAACAAAAGCATCTGGAAATGTAATTACAACTCCTTCTGGAGTTACAACTACCTTTGGTTTATCTGCCAAATCCTGTGCGTTTTGACTGCGTTGCATTTCTTTTCCAAATTGTGCATCGTGTTTGTAATATTCCTCAACTACCAAATCATTATCGTATTTTGAATTGGATTGTACCTCAAATACAAAATACAAGATAAATGCCATGAATAGTGCAAATGCAATTACAATACCTGTTCCCCAATTGATTTTCATTGTCTTTTTGTTTTAAATTAATTAATCGAAACTTCTTGGACTTAAAAAATTAGTCGTGGCTGTTTCAATTTTTGTATCTCCGTTATACACTTCTATTTCTAATTTAGTTTTGTCGGTTTCCAACAGATATTGATTGATTTCAATAAATAAGGTTCCGCCATTCATCCCTTGTCTTGGTACTTTAAAATCTTGTTGTCCTACTACTTTCAAACTTCCTTTAATACCCACTAATTTAAAGTGAATATCCTTAAACTCATCATTCGTTTTGTTAATGATTTTGAACGTGTACACATTGCTAATATTGTCTCCTTTGTGTTGGTACAACTGACCTGGTAATCGGAGAATTGAAGCTTCCACATCGGTTCTTAAGAATAATAAACCTGTCAATACTCCAACCAAAATGACTAAAACAGCAGAATAGCCTTTCATTCTAGCAGTAAATACAAACTTGGATTTCTTTTCGATTTCGTCTTCAGAAGCGTACCGAATCAAACCTTTTGGTAAACCAACACTTTCCATTATGGTATCACATTCATCAATACAAGCGGTACAGTTTACACACTCTAATTGTGTCCCATTCCGAATATCAATTCCTGCTGGACAAACATGAATACATTGATGACAATCAATACAATCGCCTTTTCCTGTTGTGGCGCGGTCTTCATTTTTGTTGAATTTAGCTCTTCCAGATTCTTTTTCGCCTCGAACAAAATCATAGGCTACATTAATCGATTTGTTATCCAAAAGTACGCCTTGCAATCTTCCATAAGGACAAGCGATAATACAAACTTGTTCTCTAAACCAAACAAAAACAAAGTAAAATACTCCTGTAAAAATGAGCAACGCAATTAAAGTGCTTAAATGACTTTCGGGACCATCTTCAATCATTTTGAATAATTCGTCACTACTAATCAAGTATGCCAAAAATACATTGGCAATGAAAAACGAAATAATTAAAAATACGAACCATTTCAACCCTTTTTTTCTGATTTTTTCGGCATTCCATTCTTGTTTACTCAATCGGATTTGCGCTCCTCTATCACCTTCTATCCAAAACTCTATTCGACGAAAAACCATTTCTAAGAAAATCGTTTGTGGACAAATCCAGCCACAAAATATACGCCCAAAAATTACCGTAAATAGAATCACAAACACTACTCCAACAATCATGAACATCACAAACAAATAAAAATCTTGTGGCCAAAATGGAAATCCAAAAATATTAAAACGACGTTCTAACACATTGAACATCATAAATTGGTTACCATTCACTTTAATAAATGGATTGGCAATTAGAATAGTCAATAAAAAATAACTTACCCATTTTCTATATTCATAGAATTTTCCCGAAGGTTTTTTAGGAAAAATAAATTTTCTATGTCCGGTCTCATCAATAGTTCCGATACTGTCTCTGAAAGATTCGTCTGGCAAATTTGACATTGTATTGTAATTTTAAAAGACCAATTTCAAAATCGAAATTGGTCTTTTAGTTAGTGCTATTATTTTGCAGGTGCTGCAGTGGCTTCTTCTACCCAAATTTCACCATCTGGTGCTTTTGGATCTTTTGGATTACTTCCTTTCAAAGAGATAACATAACTAGCTACTTTTTGAATTTCTTTAGGTTTCAAAGTCCCTTTCCAAGCAATCATTCCTTTACCATCTCGACCACCATTAGTTATAGTATGAAACAAATTTTTAATTCCTCCACCTAAAATCCAATGATCATCCGTCAAGTTAGGTCCAATTTGTCCTCCTGCATCGGCTCTATGACAAGCCACACAATTAGTAGTGAAAATGGTTTTCCCTTCAGCTAATGCAGCGTCATCAGTTAATAAAGTTACTGTTTTTTCGTCCATTAAATCGGGAGCCGTTTTCATGTACTCAGCCACTTCAATCTTAGCCTGAGCCATTTCTTTCTTCAATTCCATTTCTTGGTTATCAGCACCCAATATTTCAAAACGAATCAAATAAATAGCTGCAAAAACAATACAAGCATAGAATAAATAAATCCACCAAGGTGGTAAATTATTGTCTAATTCTTTAATTCCATCATAATCATGATCCAATAAAAGTTGTCCTTCATTTTCAATTGGTTCTGATTTAGTCAAAGCTTTCATCATTTTAGCATACCATTGACTGTCTTTAAAGCCAATTTGAGAAACTTCTTCTAATTTAGCTTTTTGTTCTTCAGTTAACAACTGATACGTGATTTTATCAATCGCACTTATCGTAACTTCTATGGCAATTAAAAGAAATAGAAACACGAATAAGAAAACAGAAACCATTGGAAACTTGATAAAAGCAGGTCGATCTCCAGAGTCAATAAAAAACTCCATTGCGCCAAAAACAGCAAAGAAGATAAGAGGAACTCTTACATATACAGGGATTAATTTTTTCATTTTAAAAAGTTTAAAAAATTATAATGATTGATTGTCATTCAATGGAATTTGGCTCATCTCTTCGATTTTTTCTTTCTTATAAGAGATAACCCAAAGGGATAATCCTACAAAAAATAAAAAGAAAATCAATAAGGATAGTATTGGATAAATCGCAACTCCCGCGATGGTTTCCATATTATGTTTTATTTGTTCAAACATGGCGTACTCTATTATTTTTTTACTTTAATATCCGTTCCTAGTCGTTGAATATAGGCAATCAAAGCAATGATTTCTCTTTCGTTCATTGGAACAAATTTTTCACCTTTTGCTGCTGCTTTTTTCTTGCTATCCTCATAACTTTTCACAAAGTCAGGATCGTTTTTCAAGCTCTCTTCAATCTGAATTGCTTGAGTTCTCAAGTCTTTTGTTGCATTGGCTACTTGAGCAGGAGAATAAGGTACTCCAAGAGTAACCATAGCTTCCATTTTCTTTTGAGTCTTAGAAATATCCATTGCCTCATTATCAAATAACCATTTGTATCCTGGCATAATAGATCCTGCAGATATACTTTGCGGATTCCAAAAGTGATTAAAATGCCAATTGTCATTATATTTTCCACCAACTCTTAACAAGTCGGGACCTGTACGTTTTGACCCCCATAGAAATGGATGATCATACACAAATTCTCCTGCCTTAGATTGTGGACCATAACGTTCTACTTCACTACGGAAAGGACGAACTGATTGTGAGTGACAACCTACACATCCTTCACGAATGTATAAATCACGACCTTCTAATTCAAGAGGTGTATAGGGTTTTACACTGGCAATAGTAGGAATATTTGATTTCACCATAATAGTTGGTACGATTTGGATAATACCTCCAATTAAAATAGCTACAGTCGCTAAAATGGTCAATTGAATAGGTTTTCTTTCCAACCAAGGGTGGAATTTTTCGCCTTTTAATCTTCCACTACTGATTTGTTGTAATTCAGGTGCTTCTGCTAATTCATCCTCAATAGGTTGCCCCACTCGTACTGTTTGAATAATGTTATATACTAATACTAACATTCCTGTAAGATACATAGTACCTCCAACTGCTCTCATCCAATACATTGGGATAATTTGAGTAACCGTTTCCAAGAAGTTCCCGTAAGTTAAAGTCCCGTCTGGATTAAATTGTTTCCACATAGAAGCTTGTGTAAAACCTGCAACATACATTGGAAGCGCATAAAGAATAATTCCTAAGGTTCCAATCCAAAAGTGGAAATTAGCCAATTTAGTAGAATACAATGCCGTTTTAGTCATTCTTGGGATTAACCAATATATCATCCCAAATGCCATAAATCCGTTCCAAGCTAAAGCTCCAACGTGAACGTGAGCAATAATCCAATCTGTATAATGCGCAATGGCATTTACATTTTTAAGAGATAACATTGGTCCTTCAAAAGTAGCCATACCATAACCTGTAATAGCCACTACGAAGAATTTCAATACGGGTTCTACCCTAACTTTGTCCCAAACTCCTCTAAGTGTCAACAAACCATTAATCATACCTCCCCAAGATGGAGCAATCAACATCACAGAGAATACAACCCCTAAATTTTGTGCCCAAGTTGGTAACGCAGAATACAATAAATGGTGTGGTCCAGCCCAGATATAGATAAAAATTAAAGACCAAAAGTGAACAATAGAAAGTCGGTACGAATACACCGGACGATTAGCCGCTTTAGGAACAAAATAATACATCAAACCTAAGAATGGTGTAGTCAAGAAGAAAGCTACTGCATTATGTCCGTACCACCATTGCACCAAAGCATCTTGAACTCCTGCATATACTGAGTAGCTTTTCATTGCAGAAATTGGCAATTCCAAACTATTGAAAATGTGCAATACTGCAACGGTTACAAATGTGGCCAAGTAAAACCAAATAGCAACATACAAATGACGTTCTCTTCTTTTTATAATGGTTCCAATCATATTGATCCCAAAAACAACCCAAATCAAGGCGATTGCAATATCTATTGGCCACTCCAACTCAGCATATTCTTTTGAGGTACTAAACCCTAAAGGTAAAGAAACGGCTGCAGCAACAATAATCAATTGCCAACCCCAAAAGTTAAGATTACTTAAAAAGTCGCTAAACATTCTTGCCTTTAACAATCGTTGCAGTGAATAATAAACGCCTGCAAACATGGCATTACCCACGAAAGCAAAAATAACTGCATTAGTATGTAAAGGTCTCAATCTACCAAAACTCAACCACGAAATTCCGTCGGTGATATTGGGAAAAAGAAACATAATAGCTAGAATAAGTCCAACTAACATTCCCACCACACCAAAAACAATGGTTGCGTAAAGGAATTTCTTTACAATTTTGTTGTCGTAATAAAATTGTTGCATTTCCATAATTAAATTTGTTTTTCTTCTATTGTTTGTACTGATTTATTTGGTGTTACTTTAAGTTCATCATCAAAAAGAATTCTAACAGAAGGTGTATAATCATCATCGTATTGTCCAGTTTTAACTGCTCTTATAAAAGCAATAAAAAAAACTATCGCTACTAGAATACTAATTGATATTAATAGATAAATAACACTCATATACCTTAAAATTATGCTAACAAAGTTAATTGTAGTGATTCTCAAAAAATATGACATTTATCATACCCTACCTTTTCTATTAAATTTAACAAAAAAAAGAGTGTAAATGCTGTTATTTTCTCTCCACTCTTTTAGCATAGTAATTACTCATCAAGGTAACAAAACTCACTATTGTAATGGTACTCAAGGGCATAATAATTGCAGCCACAAGAGGCAATAAGTTTCCAGTAACAGCAAAAGAAAGCCCAACAATATTGTATAACAATGACAATGCAAAACTCATTTTGATAGTGGTTATGGATTTTTTTGATAAATTCAAGAAAGAATCTAATTTTTTAAATACACTAGCATCTAAAATCGCATCACAAGCCGGAGAAAAAACATTGACATTTTCTGAAACTGCAATTCCTACATTACTTTGTGCCAAAGCGCCAGCATCGTTCAATCCATCACCAACCATCAATACATTTTGTCCTTGTTCTTGTAAGTTTTTAATGAATGCTAATTTTTGTTCTGGTTTTTGGTTAAAAATCAATTCAGTTCCTTTGGGTAACAATTGCTCCAAAGCATCCCGTTCACCTTCGTTATCACCAGACAAAATTTTTATAGTATACTGTTGACTCAAATTTGCAAATAGTGTTGCTAATCCTTCTCTGTATTGATTATTGAAAACATATTTCCCTAAATACGTTTCGTTAATTTTAATATGAACCGAAGTGTGTTGAATTACATTATCATCAGACAATCCCACGAAAGAGGCGGAACCTAATTGAATGGCGATTTCGCCTATTTGAGCTTGAATTCCTTTTCCTGTAATTTCGTCAAAAGCACTTACTTTAAGTTTTTTTGTTTCAGGCAAAAAGTCGTACAACATTCGACTCAAAGGATGATTCGAAGCTCGAAGTACATTTTTTACAGCAATTAATTCGTCCTCAGAAAGTGGTTGCCCTTCATACGAAATATTTGATTTTTTATTGGTTGTAATAGTTCCCGTTTTATCAAAAACAATGGCATTCACTTTGGCTAACTGTTCGATAACCAATGCGTTTTTAAGATAAAATTTCTTCTTACCAAGAATTCGCAAAATATTACCAAAAGTAAAAGGAGCTGTCAATGCCAATGCGCAAGGACAAGCAACAATCAACACAGCAGTAAACACATTGAACGCCGTATTGGCATCTTTAAAAATCCAATACCCAAATCCTGCAAAAGCGATTAAAAGTAAAATAGGAGTGAAATAACGCGAAATTTGGTCGGTGATGGTTTTGTGTTTTTGCTCCACATTTTTTTGGAACACATCGTTACTCCAGAGCTGTGTCAAATAACTTTGAGAAACCGAGTGCAACACTTCCATTTCAATCATCTTACCAATTTGCTTTCCACCTGCAAATACCTTGTCACCTGATTTTTTAGTAATCGGAATAGCTTCGCCTGTAACAAAACTATAATCAATTTCGGCTGTTTCTGAAATCAAAATACCATCCACTGGAATTAATTCTTGATTTCGAATCAATAATCGGTCGCCTTTTTCTATATCATAAATAGGCACACTTTCTTCTGAATCCCCTTGAATTCGAGTAATAGCAATTGGAAAATAGGATTTAAAATCACGTTCAAAACTCAAAAAACTATAGGTTTTGATTTGGAACATTTTCCCTAAAAGCATAAAGAAAACTAAACCTGTCAAACTATCAAAGAATCCAGACCCATAATCCATCACAATATCTACAGTACTTCGCACAAACATCACAATAATTCCTAAGGCAATTGGAATATCAATGTTAAGCATCTTGGATTTAATGCTTTTGTAAGCCGAAACATAATAACCGCTTGCAGAGTATAAAAAACTAGGCAATGACAAAGCAAAAATCAACCAACGGAAAAACCCGCGGTATTGGTCCAACCAATATTCTTTTACCTCAAAATACTCTG
>JACCDV010914665.1_pt1 | contig 31895 bp, 36 predicted proteins | sample 7446131 | NCBI WGS metagenome assembly JACCDV01 (sample SAMN15323448, study PRJNA562643) | freshwater metagenome | isolation source: river surface water | place: USA:Blue River Watershed | collected 2017-08-17 | reverse complement strand
TTTAAAGGGAGTCCTCTTTGCTTTTATATATCAAAATTATGAAAATATTCCGCGCAAACTTTAAAATATAACCCCACTCTAAAACAATCACCACCCGACAAAACAAAAAGAAAAAAACCAACATCTCTGTTGGCTTTTTCTTTGTATTAACGCTTACTCCACTGTGGACTCTTTCGCGCTTTCTTCAAACCGAACTTTCTTCGCTCTTTAGCTCTACCATCTCGAGTAAGGAATCCTTCTTTTTTAAGAGGAGCTCGAAGATCTGCATCAAATACTTCTAGTGCTCGTGCAATACCGAGTCGTACAGATTCTGCTTGACCGTTGATACCACCTCCAGTGGCTTTAACTGTGATTTCAAAAGTTTTCTCAGGAAGAACTTTAGTTAGAGATTCGATTGCTGTGTTTTGCAATTCTGGAGTCTTAAAGTATTCAGTATGAGGAACACCATTTACAGTAACTGTAGTTTTAGAAGCTGGAGTAATTCGAACCCGCGCTCCTGAAGTTTTTCTTCGTCCTACTGCTTCATAGTATTTTTCTGATTTTGTTGCCATAATGATAGATTAAATATTTAAAAATTATTGTTTTACTTGTAGGTTTGCCATCATTCGTGATTGCAATTTGTTTTTTGGAAGCATTCGGATAACAGCTCGTTTTAGAACCTCCTCTGCACCCCGTCGAGCTTCAAGATCCCCTAGGAACTCTTTTGTCTGACCTCCTGGGTATCCAGAATATGTAAGATAATATTTCTCATCTTTTTTCTTGTCTGTGATATCCATCTGAGCAGCGTTTTCGATAACAACTGTTACCTCAGGAACGACGTTTCGTGCGAAGTCTACTGAATTTTTACCCATAAGAAATGCTGCTGCTTGTTGCGCTACATTTCCTAGTCTTTTTCCTTTTGCGTCTATTGTGTATTTCATAAAATTATATTAAGTATGGAAGATTATTATACAAGCTCGATGATAGCCATCTCTGCTGAATCAGTAAATCGAGGACCTGTTTTTAGGATTCGAGTATACCCACCATTTCGATCAGTATACTTTGGAGCAATCTCAGCAAAAAGCTTAGTTACGATAACGTTGTTTGCCATTCGTTTAAGAACATCTCGTCGTGAAGCAACAGTGTTAACTCGAGCTTTAGTAATCAAATCTTCAGCATATGGTCGAACTTCCTTAGCTTTTGCAAGAGTTGTAGTAATCTTACCGTGTACAAAAAGCTCTCGCATAAGCGATCGTAAAAGAGCTTTTCTCTGGTCTCTCCCTCGTCCGAATTTTCTGTTGGCATTGTGATGTCTCATAGTTTTGTAAATATAGCTTATTTTCTTACATAAATCAACCCTGTTTTATAATATTATTCTTTCATTGAAAGATTAAATCCGTTAAGCACCTCCTTTAGTTCATCTAGACCTTTTGAACCAATCCCATCAATATCTAGGATATCTTGCTCTTTCTTTCGAATAAGACCTCCAACTGTTCGGATGTTTGCTTCTATCAACGCATTGATTGTTCGTTGGCCAATCTCTAGAGACTCGATTCGAGTTTTAAGAACATCATCAAGGACATCCTTATCAACACTTGACTCTATAGCGTGAGTATCATCTGTATGTTTTACAGAAACTTCTACCTCTGGTTCATCATCAACGAAGTTAACGATTGATTTAAGTTGCACAATCATAATCTCAACAGCCTTCTCAAAAGCAGTTTTTGGAGCAATAGAACCATCTGTTTCAATAGAAACAATCAGTTTGTTAAAATCTGTTCTGTCTCCAACACGCATCTGCTCTACATCATAACTTACGTGAACAATAGGAGAAAATGATGCATCTAGTGCAATAGTCCCTACAGCAACTCGATCTTTTTGTAGCATCTCTTTTGAGACATACCCTACACCTTGTGTAAGGGTAATCTCCATATCAAGTACAGTATCTTTTTCTGTAATAGTTGCTATATGTGCATCAGGAGTAAGAATCTCCACTTGTCCTGAAACTTCTATATCTTTAGCTTTAACTTCTCCGATACCTTTTGATTTAAGATGTAGAACAACTTCTTCAGTTCCTACAACAGAAAACTTAATCTTTTTAAGATTAAGAATAATATTAATCACATCTTCACTCACACCTTTGATAGTTGAAAACTCATGAGGAATACCCGCAATCTTTACAGAAGTTATAGCAAAACCTGTAAGTGATGATAGGATAATTCTTCGAAGTGAGTTACCTAGTGTGTGTCCGTATCCTGGATATAGACCCTCTACTTCATACGAACCCTTGTTATCTTTTTCTTTAATAACTTTTGGTTTTGAAGGTAATACGATTGATGTATGTATCATATGTTTTGATTAAATTAATATAAATAATTCTATTGGATAATCAGAGTACTATCGTTTTGAGAATTCGATTACCTGTCCTAGATCAAACAGAACATCCTGTCCAGCCAGTGTTGGAAGCTTAGTTACCTTTCCTGACATCTTATCGATATCAAATGAAACCCAGTTAGGCATAGTATAGTTTTTACTTCTCTCTACTGCTTCCACGAATGCTTTTGTTTTTTTACTACCATCTCGTACAGACACGATATCACCTTCAAAGATTTCAGCAGAAGGAATTGTGTTCTTCTTACCGTTTAGTAGGATATGTCCATGTGATACAAGTTGCCGAGCAAATCGTCGTGTATTTGCAAGCCCCATTCGATATACAACGTTATCAAGACGAGTCTCTAGTTTCTTATATAGCTCTTCTGGACCGTGAACAGTTTTAGAATCGATAACCTCTTTGATATATCGTCCAAATTGTTTTGCTGTTATACCGTATGTAAATCGAGCTTTTTGTTTCTCGATAAGCTGTAGTCCATATGAACTTTTTGTTTTACCTCGTTTTGCTCGTGGTGCGTTTTCAAGTTTAACTCGAAACTTTTGTGTTTGAGTTTTTTCAAAAATTGGAGCTCCGAGTCGTTTTGCAATCTTGTATTTTGGTCCTGTAATCATACGTAAATGTTTATGTTAGTTGTAAAATGAGTAAATAATATTATATTCTTCTTGGCTTCTTAGGCTTTGGACCGTTGTGAGGCACAGGAGTTCTATCTTTGATAGACTCAATGTTGATTCCTTTAGCGATAAAAGATCGAACCACTGACTCTCGTCCAGATCCAGTTCCTTTTACTACAACACCAACTTCTTTCACTCCCATAAGGATTGCTTTATCAGCAAGAACCTCTCCGATCTTTGCAGCTGCAAAAGGAGTTCCTTTTTTAGCTCCTCTGAATCCTAGTGCTCCGGACGACGAAAGTGCTATTGAGTTTCCTTTTTCATCAGCAAGTACAACTTTTGTGTTGTTGTATGTTGATTGAATATGGAGAACCGCATATGCAAGCTTTCTTTTTGATGCTGCTTTTGCTGACTTTACTGCTGGTTTAGAATCAGTTGTTTTAGGTGTTATTTTTTTTACTGTTTTGATTGCCATAAGAAGGATTTACTATGAAGTTATATATTTATGTCGATTGATTATTTTTTAGTTTCTTTTTTCTTTCCTGAACCCATAGTCTTTTTCACACCCTTAAGCGTTCGAGCGTTTGTTTTTGTTCGTTGTCCTCGTACAGGAAGTCTTTTTGCATGTCGTACACCTCGATAACACTTAACATCTTTAAGTCGTTTGATGTTTGTACCTATCTCACGTTTAAGATCAGCTTCAAGTTTATACTTCTCAACAGCTGTACGTATAGCAGCTTCTTCATCTGCTGTAAGGTCTTTACTTTTCTTACCGTACTCCACTTTCGCAGTATCGAGTATTGTATGAGCACGTGAACGGCCGATACCATAGACACCAGTAAGTGCCATTTCTATTCTTTGATCGTCTTTAAGGTTTATACCGAGTATACGCATGAAGTTTTAAATTAAGGATTTTATTTAGTATTTTTATATAAATGTTATTGTTTATCTCAACTTTTGTATACAAAAGCTAAAGCAAACAAAACAGTATACGTGCCGACATAAATCTACAACGTGCACATATTTTATATAATATAGCACAAAGACAAAAGAGATGCAACTTGATAAGTTATCTAGATTCTGTTTGTAAAACTAGACCTACTTTTTATCTGTTACATGATACTTACCGTCAGCATCTTTCTTAAAATATGTACTATTTTGAAGATTTACGAGGACTGTATTTTCTTTCACATATCGCTCTTTCATCACCTTGTTAAATATCTCCTCTCGGGTCATAGGACCGTATTTGTTAAGTACTTTTCGAATAACATCTCGTACCACTCCGCTCACATACCCCCACTCTGCAAGTGCATACAGACCTCGTCCAACAAGCACAAATCTATCATCTTTGATGAGTTCATTGTGTGTTGTTGCTTCGTGAGCCCTCTTACCAAACACTGTCTGGATAAGCTTAGCTATCTCTTTAAAGTGAACAGGAGATCCGTGTTTTCTCATGGCAAGATATGCATAATCTCGAATACCTTTAACTTTGATATTTGTAGATTTTGTTTTACCCCACTCTCCAAGAGGGTTTTTATCAATATGTTTTGAGATTCGTAGCCATCGTTTTACAACTTGATCATTTTTAAGCTCTTCTGACACATCTTTCACATTGTCCATAAATGCCTTAATCATCTCTGTCTCAGGAATAAGCGCATCATCAGGAAGACTTGCATATAGTTTTTTAAGAGCATCATGAATCTTCTTAGACAGCTCAGCGTCAACATGCCATCGGTGATGAAAATCTTCAGTTTCTTTTTCTTTTTTAAACTGATCTCCAATAATAAGAAGGAAATGAAAATGGTTTTGTATAGATGTATCTTTTGACAGATGATCAAGAAGATCGTGTTCGTTCACAATACCTCCCATACTTTTGACACATAGTGCCAGTTCAGCAAACACAGCAGACTCTTCTTTAAAGGCATCTGACTTACGGATAGACGCGATCGAATTTGCCTCTATCTGTCGCACTCGTTCACGGGTGATATTGTATGTCTCACCAATAGCTTCAAGAGTCATCTTTTCAGTGTCTTTATCAAGACCAAAACGACGTGCGATAATAATCCGTGATCTCTCAGGTATAGCTGACAAAAGCTTCTTTGTTACAACTTTTACTTTGAAAGAAAATGCTGGGGTTGTTTGTGCCATAGATAATATATCTTTTATCATATTAGTAGATATACGTCAACTGTGCAGTCAAGTTCTCTGTCAAGGACATAGGGCTCAAAACCCCTGCCGGAGTCTCTAAGACATACACCACATCAGCTTTTGGATAAAAGACATCTGGATATGTTTCTGGACTTATAGAATACCTAGCATCTACAAGCTTAAAATCCTTATCAAACCAGTATATATCTATAGGGAAAAGCATGTCTTTCATCCATATACCAGGCCTACCCGACTGTTCAAAGACAAACAATAAACCTGTCTCTTTTGGCATATATTTTCTATAAGACAACCCTGTTGACCTTGTTTGTGTCGTGTTTGCTATCTCTACAAATATTTTTTCCTTACCTATCGTAAATATTTGAGGATTCTTTGTAAATCGACTGATAATCAGTTTCTGTTTTGCCACATCAGGAGTTTCTTGAGGTTGAAAATTTTGTATGACAAGAGGGGTTATACGAGGTGTAATTGTTTCTATATTTCCTGATGCATCGAGAGTAATCTGCATATTGAGCAACGCACTTTCTTTTGTATCTGGCCACGGTTGATCAAAGATAAAATTTCCAAGACTATAGAAAATATACTTCCCTTTATACAACTCCATAGGCTGAAGCACATGCGGATGATGCCCGATGACTATATCTGCACCTGCATCAATCGCAGCATATGCAAAAGCAGTTTGGCGAGAGTTTGGCTTATCAGTTATATACTCAGTTCCAGAATGCATAGATACAATCAGCACGTCCGTTTTTGCTCGAGCAAGAGCAACATCCAAACGAAGTCTTTCGATGTCCATAATATTGGTTCCAGCCTGCACATCGGTGGCATGATATGAGGCAGGGACAACATCCGCATCGTTATACGCAAGATATCCTACCCGAACACCTTCCACTTCAAGAATCTGCACTTTTCTTGCATCAGTCAGATCTTTGCCTGCTCCCACATGACGTACACCTACCGTATCCAAAGTTTCAAGGGTTGAAAATAAACCTTTTTCACCCTGATCTTTCATATGATTGTTAGCCAAAGAAACTATATCTATACCCGCGCGCTTAAGTGCATCAGCAAATGCCACATCACCCCGAAAAACAGTAGTTCCACCTACTGTTGTCTTACCTGATGTTGCAGTACCGATAAGTGGAGTCTCCAGGTTAGCAAACGTTATATGAGCATCCTGTAACGCATCCACAATCTTCAAAAATGGGTAATCATATCCGTTTTTTCTCATAGCAAGTTCTACTGCTCGTGCTGCTAATATATCCCCGACAAAGTTAAGAGATATAGTTTTCCCTACTAGTTTTTTATCAATATCTGTGTTTTTTTCCAAAGTAACATGCGGAGCAACTGCCGGCGTACTAAAAAATACAAACCCTAACCCGATAACAAGACATATGCTTACAAAGTAAATAGTATACGTTTTTTTCATATACACATCATACCATGCAAACAAAAAACAAGGTGTTACCCTTGTTTTGCGTTTCGTTTTCGAGTCTTTTTGTTGATTCGATATAGATGTTTTCCTCTTCGAACAATAAACTCTCCCTGACGAAGGTCTTTCTTTTTTAGTGATGATAGCAATTTCATATCTGTCTACTATAGCATAGTCTAGAAAAATATCAACTACATATATCTATATCACTCAACTTATCTTGAAACACTAATATCAGTTTGTATCTCACCGACAGCAGACACAGTGACTCTACCTGCATCATCTATGGCTATCGAATACCCTGTATCATAGTCATCTATGCTTACATACTGAGCTGTAACGCTCCCAGGGTCAAAGGGTAACTTGGCTAAGTACTCAGGAACTAAACATTCAGCAATATTAACCCCTCCGCTAGTCGTATCACTTTTCATGATTTGACTAGTCGACATAGATGGCAGAACATTACCATTACAAAAGATATTACCCTGATGATCTGACATGTTTTGCCCTATAGCATTCAAGAGAGTATTCACGTTTGCGATACGTTGTGTATCTCGAGCCTGTTTAAACTGCCGTCCAGGACTCACTGCAACGAGTACAACAGCAGCAAGTATACCGATGATTCCTATCACCACAAGTATTTCAATTAAGGTAAATCCTTTTTTGTGTTTTTTGAGTTTTCTCTTATTACGTATATTATCTCGGATAATCGATTTTATTTTTTTAAGTGGATATGTCATATATGTGTTTGTATATATTATTGATAATGTATATATCCTGACATACCGCAGTTCAAGTAATCCGAAAGAAAACATCCTTAAAAGTTAAATATTTCATAAAGAAAAATTAGAGTATCTGAGATTCGTAACAAAGCCTTGATATATAGATCCAACAACATACAAAGTGTCGGACATAAAGGAAAAATCAACACTATCTTGATCTTTTTGAATCATCTTCACTTCCGAAATAAAACAGTTTTCAGGAGAAGCAGTAGAAACATGATGTAGTGTTCGCACCAATACATCTATATACAGATCTGCACAGTGTATCGTGTTCATCCTCTCAGATCTTCGCTGATAAAAATCTTCTCGTATCCTCATGGTATCAAATACGGCAACGGAGTTTGTGGCTACATATGCAAGCAATATGCTCGATATACCTAGGGTAAAAAATAAAGCTATAAATCCTTTTTTTGTGTGTAGAGTCTTGATTTTCATACATATATACTTACACATATGAGTTAAAGTTCTCATAAAGAAAAGATAAAGTTTGGTTGCATTTTAGTGATACTTGTACTATACTGATGAGGTATTAAAAAAATACATACATGGGCCCGTAGCTTAGTTGGTAGAGCGCCTCATTTGCACTGAGGAGGTCAGGAGTTCGAATCCCCTCGGGTCCACAACATTTGACAATACACTATATTATGATATAATATAGTGTATTGTTCTTTAACGCTGTATCTTTGAGAGCATTACGTGCTTTGAAAGATACAGCCAAATCAGAGGCTGAAAACAAACCTCAACAAAAGAAAGGAGAAACGCAAACATGCGTATCGAAGATATTATGGGCTACATGGCAGTGTTCTTCGGAATACTTGGATCATGGGGTCTTTACCGCCAAGCAAGTGCGATTTGGTCAAACAAGTCTGCACAGTCAGTTTCGGGAACTTGGGTGATAACCTTCCTTGCCATGTTTACTGCGTTCCTTATCTACGGTTCGCAACAAGGCAGTTTTCCGATGAAGTCTCAGGGGTGGCTTCGGGTAGCATTTTCGCTCCCGGTTACTATTGGATTCTTCTACTACGGAAACAAAAGCAAGAAAGATTGGGTGCTCCTTTGTGCCTACGCTATCTTGCTTTCAGGAATGAGCTTTAAGGCATTCTCGCCACTGCTCTTCACCACGTTCTCTTTTTTGGGAGTTTGGTCATCGTTCGTTCAAGCTTACACTATCAAGCAGAATCGCTCTCGTGGAAAAGTTGCAGTCGAACTGCAAATCATCTACTTGTTGGCGATCATCTGTTGGTTGGTTTACGGTTTTGTTCGAAAAGATGTGCCTCTCATCGCCGTCTCGGTAGGGTTTACCCTTTCATACTCTTCCACAATCATTATGTGGTTTCGGTATCCGTGACATCAATCCATCAACTTTAACCAGGAAACCCCTGTCGCGAGATGGTAGGTTTTTATTTTAACACTCTCTCACTTCCAGAACACCTGATTCCATGACTCTAACTGTAACTTTCCATCCTTCTTAGCATATACCGTCACACTAGCGTTCATAGGTGTACTTTCTTTTTCATCCAAAAAATTCTCCATCTCTTCCCAGGTCATTTCATCCAATATAAATCGCAAGCACTGAATCACCCTTCCATGCGTTACAAGTACAACTGTTTTTCCATCATATTCTTGATATAGCTCTTTTAAAAATGGTTTTAATCTTTGTTCAATAACATCCATCATACTTTCTCCTCCGACAGGTCTTGCAAATAATCCTCCGACCACATCCCAGTATTCTTGTAGGTATGGGAAATATGTATTTTTATCTGATTCCAGTAATATGTGAGTATATCCTCCTTCACGTTCTCGTAGTGACAAACTTTCTTTAATCACAATATTCTCTTCCGTAAACGAACCTAAAATCCCATCAGTAGTTTGTCTTGTTCGAAGATATCCTGAATGGAATACAATATCAGGTACACCATATACTTCTTTAATTTTGTGAGAAATTTCTCGAGCTTGAGAAACACCTTTTTCAGTTAAAGCGATCTTGTGATCAGGTATCTTAGCAACTGATTCTAGCAGACTAGGATCTGTGATAAAAAGCGCACCATCAAGTGCTTTATTTCTCTCTGATTCTGCATGCCGGATAAGTATAAGTTTAAGAGGAGCTTGTGACATAATTTCTATAGTAGCATATCCTAACTCAATTTTTTCATATATACTTATCATATGAAAAATTTTAAACGAGTATCTATACTACTTCTCTCGTGTGGACTCATATGGTTCCTCTACTGGACCATATCTCCCTTTTTTAGAAATACCGTAGTACAAGAAGATCTTATACCTCCGACCATAAGTACTAGTACATTGCCTGCACAAGGGCCAGAGCTTATATCTCAAGGTGCATTTACCGGCTTTGATAAAATCCACAACGGAACAGGTACAGCATCTATATATGAAGTGGATGGTAAAAAAGTACTCCGATTCGAGGAAGGATTTCAAGTCAACAATGGACCTGATCTATATGTAGGATTTGGCAAATCAGGAACATACATCAAAGGGAGTGAGATATCTACACTTAAAGGAAACATAGGATCACAAAACTACGAATTACCACCTGATTTTGATGTAACACGGTACGACAGTGTTTGGGTTTGGTGTAAGGCTTTTAGCACCCCTTTCGTGAAGGCTGAATTGATTTCTCCTAAAAACTAGTGTACTATGATACAAGTCGATGCCAATATGAGCAGAGATATAGGTATTAGGTTACTGCGTCCATAGCTCAGTTGGTAGAGCAGTTGCCTCTTAAGCAATTGGTCGTAGGTTCGAATCCTACTGGACGCACCTGTCGGAAAAAACACATGGGCAAGTGGCGGAATTGGTATACGCGCTAGTCTTAGGAACTAGTTCTTCACGGATTGAGGGTTCGAGTCCCTCCTTGCCCACCTGATCGAAAATAACCTTGTTTTACAGGGTTATTTTTGTTTTACCATAATATACTTCCCAACTGCTTGACAAATATCCTAGATATGCTATTATACATATGTCGAGGAATGTTGCAGACAGAGTTCGTATGAAGCTTGACCGCTAATTTCGATTCATCCCGCAACCATAATCTTCTCCTCGCAAATATGCCAGCAATGGCATACACAAAGGAAGTAGAACCAGAAAACGTTTATTGTTTCAAAAAAGTTCGTTAAATTTCTGGTTTGCCCTGTCATCAGTAATGGTGGCAGGGTCCTTTTTTATTTATATAATTCGTCAAGAACTTGAATGGAAGTTTTTATATCACCACTTAACTTCAACAGTTCGGAAAGCCATGCATCTTGCCCACCTTAGCGAAAATAACCCTTGTTTTATGGGGTTGTTTTTGTTTTATATAGCCTATATATTTGACTTTACTATTATATATGATACAATATTCGCAAGCACTTTTACAACCACTCAACCCATAATTTAATCTCATCATGAACAAATTTGTAGTCAATGCAGCAATCTGGGCAATGCTAAACGAAGATGATGTTGAAGAAAACGCGCGGACCGTGATTCAATACGGAGATGCACTCAAAGTCACATCAGCAGTTTCTCTCACCTTTATCAACAGCACTCGTGATGACAACGATAGCATCACTGGAGAAACAGGTCATGGACAGGTTCAGATTCAAGACGATAGTAATCAGCATGAACCTATCGTTCATGAGTTCGGTATTAAAAAAGAGCGAATTGGACATTTCAAAATGTGGAAAGATGGAAAATACCAAATCCGATTTCACCATTTCTGGAAATCTGACCCAGAGACTCAAGGCAATGATGAAGAACCTGTCGAATACCTCATCCAATACAATGACAACCTCGAGCTCACCTTCTTCGGTCAGCGAGAGCAAACTGAATGGCGTCTCTGGTTCCTTGCCATCACCCATGCAAAGTTTGTCCCTTTGTATGGAACTGGTAGGGTTGATGACGGTTGGGGTTTAATCATTGGAGGCTGATTGCCTACCATTTGCCTCACAAAGAGAGTCTCACGACTTACACTTGTGAGGCTTTTTCTTTTCCCTGTTTATAATACTTTCTTGTAATTCTCCAATACTTTTCTTAATCCAATAACATGAAGCTATAAGTTCGGAAAGCCACTCTCCTTGCCCACCGTGAAAATAACCTTATTTTGTAGGGTTATTTTTAATTTATACAATGCCTATTGCAAAATGCTTGACATTTGTTTTATATATGCTATACTATATACAAGTTTGAGTTTGGTTAAGTCCAAATAAGAACGAAAGGAATTCTCTGTACGGTTGGTTTACATGCAGAGGAGTTAATACCTTCGAAACCAAAAGCCTTAAAAAGTTAATATTGTCATCCCCGATTCCAGTAGGCTTTCAGATTTGTAACACAGGTTGCAGAATCAGGATAAAATCGGAATGACTTGTCAAAGATGGAAATGTACACGAGTACATCTTTGAGACATATGAAGTGTGACCCTTTTTGTTTAAGCTAAGAGAAGAAGAATAGCTTAAACAGTTTTAACAGGTAAAACTAAGTTTTAAACAAGACGGAACCCGGAGCAACGTGCTCTGAAGAACCACCTAGCTTTCTCAGGCTGTGGTTTTTCTTTTTATATACGTAAAACGCTTTTCAGTTCATCTGACATATTTTTAATATCAAAACTTATACCCATGAGTTCGGAAAGCCACCCCCCTTTTTTTTTACCATCTGAACAGAAACAACCTTGTTTTTACTGGGTTATTTTGTTTTATATTGATATTTCTCATCAAATACGATATCTTTATCGCAGAGACACAAACCCACAGACCTTACATTCACAATGACCACTATACTAGATATGCACAAGACAGTGCTAGATTCAAAAGGCACACCCCTCTTTCCAGGTGCAATTGTTCAAATTATTGGTTCTGATCCAAAAGACGATCCAGGCCCTTTCAGTAAATATCGAGGAGTTGTGCTAAGCCCACATGAAGAAACTGGAGATCAACCTCAATACTCTGTGCCAGTCTTCTTTTTTCAAGAGGTGGCTGATTATTACTTTTGGCACTCACCTGACGAGAAAATCATCTTACAGAGATGGGAGAAAGATTATGCAATTCAACTCAAAGCTGGTGACTCCTCTTTTCTGTTTGCGGATAAACCACCCACATGGGAAAGTTTCCCTCGTGTTCGTTTCTTTATGCCAACAGAACTCATGATCTGTGAGGGATTCACCGCAGAGGACATGATTTCTAGACTTTTTGGCAATAATTATCATAATGCTTACAGTTTCGAAAACTATGTGCCAAAAGATCCCAGGGAATGCATATGTTCTATTTCTGGTTGTCCAGATCAGGCAACCAATTTGACTCATTACAATGTATGGGGATTTATTCACCCTACGTATATGTGTGCTGAACATCACACAGAGTGGAACGGGGCCAAAACTGACGGACCTCCTTTAAAAGGACTATGCCTACTTGATGGCACACCAGTAACATCACTTAAAAAATAGTCTTGCCACCTCACGGAAACACCTCGTTCCCGCGGGGTGTTTTCTTTTTTACACCTCCCCTCCTTGAACCCATCTCACCCCTTTCACAACTTCCTGATTTACCCTTCCAATAAGCTGTAAGTCTTTCCTATAATCATGCCCAACACCTTCAAGCATCACAAACTTTTTTGGACTACTCGTAGCTTCATACATATCTCGAACATCATCAGATACTATGAGTTTATCTGCTTCCGATGTGATATACATCACAGGAACAGACACCTCTCGCACCAACTCTTTCATGTTGTACTTCTCTCCAACTTCTATATATGAATACGGTAATACAAATTCTTTTTTTTCACTACTCCCCTCTATATCACGAAGACTTCGACGCACACCTTCTGTTTTCCATTTTTCTATAATATGCTGATTACTTTTTCGTATAACACTATGTGCGGGCATGATAGCAACTACACCGAGAATATCATCATACGTATGTGTGTAGAGTATAGAGACAAACCCTCCCATACTATGACCAACAAGTATAACGTTATCTATACTTTTTTCTCGCCTCATATGCTCTATAACATCATGAAGATCCTGAACTTGCCTGTCTACTGTATATAGAGACATATCATCACCTGATGCCCATGTTCCTGTAAAATCAAACGATACAGTCGTAAACCCTTGAGATGCAAGAGTTTTTTGTAGTTCAGTTACATGTGCATATTCTTTTGTGTCTAAAAAACCAGGAAGAACACAGATAAGTGTTCGTGTTTTTGATGATCGGCGTACAGGTTCATATATCACAGCTGCAATCATACCTATATATGTTTGTTGATATGAAAAATCATCTTGCATGGTGAGAGTATAGCATCTCTATACCCTTCTCTTCAAAAACTCCACCACCTCCTCCGCAGTTTCCATATCCATAATCTTTGATCTGATCTCCACCGCATCTTCAAACCCTGTCATATATGTTTTAAAAAACTTTTTCATAAGTGCAAAAGATTTTACATCCCCTAACTCTCGAGCAAATATCTCAGTCTGTCGTGCAAGTGTTTCTATGCGCTCAGTTCGTGTCACTTCACTCGCTTTAGGACCAGAAAGCAAATCCCTAAAAAACCAAGGATTACCAAACATAGCTCGTCCAACCATAACACCGTCTGCTCCACTCATAGCACATTTGTCGAATCCGTCAGCAACTGTTTCCACATCACCATTTCCAAAGATAAGTGGTGCAGTTTTTTCAGGATTTTTCAAAGCCCAGTCATCACGCATCTTGACCACCGTCTTGACATGATCCCAGTTTGCAGGAACTTTCGACATCTCTTTTCGAGTACGAGCATGTATGGTTATAAGGTCAACTTCAGCGTCCAAAAGAACAGGTATCCAAGTGTCAAGTTCAACTGAGTTATATCCAACACGAGTCTTCACTGATATTGCCATCTTTCTCTCTGTACCGTCTGGACCATCAACAATTGCAGCATCTTTCGCCGCTTTAATCACAGCACGAGCAAGATCTGGATACTTCATCATAGCCGCACCACACTTTTGTTTTTCTATAGATGTATCTGGACAACCCATGTTGATATCAACTCCATCAAAACCAAGTTCAAGACACAACTTAGTCGCTTGATACATGTGCTCTGGAGTAGAAGAGAAAAGTTGTGCAACTATAGGATGTTGCGTAGGTGTAAACAACAAATCTTTCTTGAGTTTGTATTTTCCAATCTCGGTAGCGCGTACCAAACCATCTGCAGACACAAACTCAGTCCATAATACATCACAACCGCCGGCTTCTTGTATAACAGTTCGAAAAGCAACATCTGTCACATCTGCCATAGGGGCAAGTACAAAAAGAGGCCTATCTGGATGCTGTTTTTGTAACCTGTGAAATATAGACATATAGATGTACCTATGTATATCACATCATCTTTATATAGCCAAAGACGTTCCGAGTTTAGTCATAGTACCAACAGGAGTACCGCCACTCGTACATGTTGTACCTGAATATATGAGACACTGACCTCCGGTTACATAAGATCCGAGCATGTTAACTCCTGAGGTCGGTCTATACATCTGGTAGAGCATAGTCACTCCTGGTTGATATATAAGAGGAAGATTCATACCTCGTACATCTTGTACATATATCAACAGATTACTACTACACGTACACGTAGTCATAGCAGTACTCCTTCCTCCAAAATTCATAAGACCTGTCGCTGCAGATCCTGCCCCTCCAAGAGCGGCTGCTCCAGCACCGATGCCAAGCGCAGCAGCAATACCTGATCCTCCACTACCTCCAGAACCTGTCAGCTGTCCAACCTTTCCTGCAGGTGTATGACTAAAAACTTGAGATACTAAAGAATCACCACCTATCGCGTGAAGTAACTGACCTTGAGGAGAATACTTAAACATAAGTTCTTTTCCTTTATATATAAGTTCATGAGGTTTTTGTCCCAAACCTCCAGAACTTGAGTTTGAAGATCCGCCAGTACTTCCACTGTTTGTATTCGAACCTGACGTTTGTGTAGGTGCTGTAGTCTCAACCCCTTGTTCTGTATAAAAACTCTCTTCAGTAGTACTTGCATATACCCCAGTTGTTCTCTCTTCATAATACCGTCGTCTGTCACCTGTATATATAATAATAAGTTTATTGAGCACAGCTCTAGTAAACACATCTACAGTACTTGAACTTATAACCGTTGTAGATGTTGCACTTGAAGTACTGACACTTCTCTCATACTCTATATCTACCGCAAATATCTTCTGAAATCGACCTACCGCATCTTGTGTTTTACTGCCGTAGTAAGACGATAAATTTTTGTTTGAACCTATACCTGTTGTAGCAACTTGTGTTGATGTGCTTAAGTTAAGTAGATTTTGTAAATACGCAACATCAGGAGCTACCGATGTGTTTAGACGTAAATCTTTAGTAAATCTAAACGTATCAGGGATATATAAGTCGGTAATCGAAGCAGATACAACTGACTGAGAAGGTACCGAAAAACCGGCTATACCCATAACCAAACATAAGATAGTCTTCCATGTAAATATTCTACGCATATGATTCTATGATATCATAAGTACATCATTATTTAAATTTTAATACAAACCAAACAATACAATATATACATATATGTCAGCAAAACCGAAAACAACTATAGCAAAGAAAATTTCAGGATTCACAATTAAGAGCATTATGGGACGAGAAATCCTAGACTCTCGAGGTAACCCAACTGTTGAAGTTGATGTAACACTTAAAGACGGATCTTTTGGACGAGCAGCTGTTCCATCAGGAGCATCTACAGGTTCATATGAGGCCATAGAACTTCGAGATGGGGATAAGAAACGATATCTCGGAAAAGGTGTTTTAAAGGCAGTTGAAAATGTAAACACAAAACTTAGAAAAGCTCTTGCTGGTAAAACATTTGACCAAAAAACTTTAGATGCTGCCATGATTGCACTTGATGGAACTCATAACAAGGCAAACCTGGGTGCAAACGCTATACTTGGTATATCACTTGCATTTGCACACGCTGCAGCTGCGTCTACAAAAAAACCTTTGTATGCTTACTTTGCCAACATTGCGAAAACTGGAAAACCTATGTCTCTTCCACTTCCAATGATGAATATCTTGAACGGTGGCAAGCATGCTGAAAATTCTACAGACCTACAAGAGTTTATGATCATGCCAGTTGGGGCAAAAACTTTCAGTGAAGCACTACGTATGGGGGCTGAAGTATTTCATCATCTTAAAAAGATGTTGCACGATCAACACCTAAACACAACAACCGGTGACGAGGGTGGATATGCCCCTTCTCTTCCATCAAACCAAGCTGCTCTTGATATCATCAAGGTTGCAGTAACATCTGCTGGGTATAAGTTTGGAAAGGATATCGTGATAGCAATAGACGCTGCATCAACTGAACTATATAAAGATGGTATGTATCATCTTGAACGAGAAGGTAAAGTTCTGTCTTCAAAAGACATGGCAGACCTATACAAATCATGGTGTTCTACATACCCTATCGCATCTATCGAGGATGGATTTGCTGAAGATGACTGGGATGGCTATGTTGGATTTACAAAACTACTAGGTAAGAAAGTGCAAATCGTTGGAGATGACTTGTTTGTAACAAACATCGAACGACTACAGAAAGGTATAGACATCAAAGCTGGTAACTCAATCCTTATCAAACTAAACCAGATCGGTACAGTATCAGAGACTATACAAGCTGTGAAGATGGCTCACGCTGCAGGTATGACAGCTGTTATCTCACATCGATCAGGTGAAACTGAGGACACAACCATCTCACACTTTGTTGTAGGAACAGGCTGTGGACAGATAAAAACAGGATCACTCTGTCGAACTGACCGAGTAGCTAAGTACAACGAACTTCTTCGAATCGAAGAGAGTCTTGGAAAGAAGGCGGTGTTTGCTGGTAAGGGTGCGTTTGGTCGGTAGAAAATCGAAAAATATAAAAATCCTCATTTTTCGATCAGCAAGCGAAAAAGTAAAAAAATCTCAACGAGAGTTAAGTATCAGCTTACTTCTCGCATATCTCCTCGTGTGGACCGGTAATTTCACCTATTCCTCAGCCATGCTGTTTGGAATCGGTGCAACTATCACCACACTCAACAATCACTTCACCTACGCTCTGTCTGTCCGATCTCAGGAGAAGATGTTTTATAAACAAAAAACACGGGGAGATAAAAGTAAAAAGCGATACCTACTCAGAAGAGTGTAACTTTTCCCGCTAGAATCCCTCACAGAGCTCTGTAGCTTCGTGAGGGATTTTATATGTTTGACGTATAATTGACATTTTAAATATATATGATATAAAGCATAAAGCTCTTTGATCCTGCCAACCTCACACCACCCTCCCTACTATGTCCACTCTCCGTTCCTTGTTTTGTGCCTTCAAGGCTATGTTCCTCATGCTTACCTCTAAGCGAGGTGTTGCATTGCTCGTAGCATGCTTCATGTCGTTCATCTTCCTACTGAGTGACACGGTGACAACTGTCCCGATCTTGTCGGAAACTAGCCGTGGAGTGTTCCTCCTAATTGCAGCCACCCCCTTCGCCATTATTGCGATATGGATTTTCGCTATCTTCAAAAAGGCATTCAGCTGGCAAAGAAGAAGGTAATCCACCATCAAATCCTCAACCCAAGCCCTCGCGAACCACACGTTCGCGAGGCATTTTCATTTACATAATCAAACCCTTTCCTTTCATCTTAGATGTCTCTGGTAACCCAAACAATTGCAACACCGTCGGTGCAAGATCAGCAAGTGTTCCACCATCTCGAAGCCTTACGTTTTTATCCAATGTCACAATACATGGCACTGGATTTGTTGTATGAGCGGTATGCTTATCTCCAGTTGTTTTATCAATCATCACTTCAGCGTTACCATGATCAGCGGTTATGATAGCTACACCTCCCATAGCTACTATCCCCTCAACAAGTCTTTTACACTCAGCATCAACGGTTTCAACAGCTTTAACGATCGCATCGATATTACCTGTGTGACCCACCACGTCAGCGTTAGGAAAATTCACAACAAGAAAATCATGAGTCATGAGAGCATCTAATCCTGCGTCAACTATCTCTTTTGCTTTCATCTCAGGAGCCTGATCATGTGTCGCAACATCTGTACGACTATCTATCTTTACATGTAACTCACCTATCTCTGTTTTATCACTTTGACCATTTAAGAAAAAAGTAACGTGCGGGAACTTCTCAGATTCTGATATGTGCGCATGTGATATACCTGCAGCAGAAAGTTCTTTTCCGAGACTTGTTTCAATCTTTGCAGGTGCAAATGCAACCACTGTATCAATCTCCTCTCCGTACTGAGTCATACTCACAAACAACAGATCCAACTCTTCTCTCTTTTTCAAAATCTCTGTTGTTAACTGTTTTGCTCTGTCTGCTCTAAAGTTAAAGAAAAATACTCCATCGTGTTTGCTGATAATATAATGTTTTATTTCTTCCTTCTCCTCCTTTCCATCGTGATGCGTATATAGATAATGTTCAAGATACTCATCAATCTTTCCTGTTGGATCTACGTCAGCATATTGCTTATCCATAAAATCAGGTAAACTTTGTTCATGAATATTTACAGACTTTCCTTTTCCAGAAAACAGAATATCTGTAACCATTTGAATTCGATCATGATTACCTGCTCTGTCCATTCCAAAATATCTTCCACCAAAACTTCCAATTACGCCGACTGTGTTATCCATCTCAGCGATTAACTCTCGCAAATATTTTGATGCAGTTTTAGGTGCAGTGTCTCGTCCATCAGTAAATACATGCAACACCACTTGCTCTCTGTGTAGACCTTGTTCTTTGGCAAATTTTAGAAATGCATACACATGCGTGTTATGACTATGTACACCACCGTCGCTCAACAGTCCTATCATATGGATTTTTGAGTCATGTTTCTTGGCATGTTCAACGAGTTGCACAAAGGCTGTATTTGTAAAAAATGAGCCATCACGAATCGACTTCTCTATAGTAACCAAATCTGTATCAATAGGTGCTCCCGCACCGATAGTCGTGTGTCCAATCTCACTGTTACCCATCTGTCCTTCAGGTAACCCTACAGCTAAACCACTAGCCTCTAAAAGAGCATGCGGATACGTTTTACGTGCATGATCAAAGAAAGGTGTATGAGCTTGATGAACCGCGTTGTGCTCAGTATCAGTCGTGTGTCCCCAACCATCCATGATGATAAGTGCTACTTTTTTGTGTGCTGATGTTGCTGGCATGGTATATATCTATAATAATATTGTGTATAAAATTTATATAAGTCTTTTAAGTTGATCTACTTCAACCCTCAGTTTTTCTGCTTGTTTTGACATATCTTCAAATCTACGCTTTGAAGCATCATACTTTGCTTGCAATTCACTTACATATGCCTCACGTTTATGTTTATCAACTACAAGATTTTTATCTGTCTGTTCAGCATGAGATATCTTCTGCAGCACTTGCTGATGTTTGTTTTTATACATAAGTAACTCTGCTTCTGTCTTTTGTATCTTTTGCACAAGTTCCAATTCTTCTTTTTTAAACGCAGGAAGTTCTGCAACTGTCCTTGCCTCAAGCAACTTTATACCTTCAGTGTCGTGTGAATGTTTTGCTAGCTCAATCTCAAGTCTTTTCGTCTCAGTTTTCATCCGTTCACTTTCTTGTGTTGCTCGAATATAATCTCTGTTCTTACCATCATACATCAACTTGTTACGTTCTCTCTCTCGACGCTCTCGCTCTTTACGGAGATACTCCATCTTCATACGTTCTGCAGCTGCACCGTCATATGTAGATGATCCTGCACCTCGACGAATCTCTTCACGAGGATTTGAAGTTATACGACCGTGAGAATCTTTTTGGGGTTGTGAGGTAATACCGAACATGAGGTAAGTATATAAGAAAAAACTGAGATATGCCATACAGACACATCTCAGTTATACTCAGAAAAATATCAAATACCAAGATATCTCATTTTTTTATCTTCATAGTGAGATTTTTTAATTCCTTTCATTCCATCTGCAAACCAAATTTTTCCATAAAATGTTGAAGAGATGGAAAATACTTTAGGGAGAAAATCTCGATCAGCTGGAAGCATTTCATCGTAAGGGATGTCATCTACACGAAACCATCTTCCGCCCGTCATCTCTTCGGTGTCTGATGCTGTACCTCTGATATCATTGACTGTATATATTGCAACTGACCAATCACATCCATCAGTTTCATTTCCAGGGAAGAAAAAATCTATCAATGCTCGGGGAATTAAACTTTCAACATCAGTATCCATTCCACCAGACTCTTGCCTGAATTCACGAACTGCCGCATGACGAATAGATACGTCTGAATCCTCTTCTTTACCTCCCCAGCCGTTCCATAGTCCTGCACCAATCTTTTTAGTTTTAATGCCCAAGAAAACTTCCATGAATGCACCTGTCCCTCTAACTGGAAATATAAGTGTTGCTTTTTTCATATTGTAAAATGAGTTTGTATTAATATCATATAAGGCACACTACCTGTATATAGGGTATATATATCACATATAAGAAAAAACTACATCTATCACTAGACATAGTTTTTTCTTATTTGGAGCCGCCTCCCAGATTTGAACCGGGGACCTACTGTTTACAAAACAGTTGCTCTACCAGCTGAGCTAAGGCGGCATAAAGGTGTGATGGTTGAAGATTTGTAGCCGGGTTCCACAACGAGGGCGTATCAGACTTTGTCTTCTACGTATCCTTGTGCTGAAAAATCGAAGCCAAAGGATTACCGGCAGGCTGGACGACGACGGAAAAATCCAGACCTTTTCTTATTCTCCTCAACCACCACTCCTACACTATACACTATTTACTTTCCAATTTCAAATCGTGTAAACTTGATAACTTCCACTCGCTCTCCAAACTTCTGCATCGCTGCATCTAGGAGACCTTGTATAGTTACGTTGCCATCTTTGATGAAAGGTTGTGTAAGAAGTGCAAGCATACTTACATCAGTTGCTTCACCACCGTTTTCCTCCGCAGATGCTGCTGTAACTTCAGGTGTTACATCTGTTTCTTTTAAAACTTTTGCATTAAGAGCTACAACTTGCATAGCGATATCTTTTGCCATAGCTTTAAACTCTGCATTGTTAGAAACAAAGTCTGTCTCACACGCAACTTGAATCATAGCTCCTGTTAAACCGTTTGAGTGGATATATGCTTCAACAACCCCTGCTCCAAACTCTCTATCTCCTTTCTTAGCTGCTTGTTCTCCACTTTTTTCTCGTAGAATCTCAAGAGCTTTTGCTTCGTCTCCCTCTGCATCTTCTAGAGCTTTTTTACAAGCCATCATTGAGATACCTGTTTTGTCTCGAAGCGCTTTGATTTGATCTGCTGTTATTGCCATATGTAATGTACGTGTGTGTTATTTTTAATTTTTATAAAATAAGAAACTTAGCAAGACTATGCAAACAATCGGTGTAGTATGTATTCTACTGATGATCGTGATGAATCGTTTGCAAGAATAGGATATGTAATGTTTGAAATCTTACAATCAGTGTTTGCAATCGCAACAACTGGAATTCCCATAGCTATAGCTTCATCAACTGCAATAAACTCTTTTTTAGGATCTAGAACAACAAGTGCAGCAGGCATACTTTGTAGATCTTTAACTCCGATAAATAGTTTCTCAAGTCGAGCTACTTCTTTATCCATAAGTGATTGCTCTTTTTTAGTAAACTTTTTAAGTTCACCTTTTGCTTTCATGTCTGTAAGCTCAATCATACGATTGATTCGTTTTCGGATGATATCAAAGTTTGTTAGAAGTCCTCCACACCATCGTCCTGTGATATACATCTTTCCTAGTTTCTCTGCATATGTTTTTGAAAGATCCATGATCTCGTTTTTACTTGCAGCAAAAAGAATAGTTTTGTTGTTTGCTATAAGATCTTGTAGAAATGCTCGTGCAGCATCTATCTGAGCTCCAGTAACTTCGATATCAATAATATCAACGTTAGCCTTTGTTCCATAAATATGCTTCTTCACTGAAGGGTTACGTGAAGACCGTAGAGTTCCATAGTGTACTCCTGCTTCAAACATTGCTTGTGCATCTGCTGTTTTTTGTTGTGTCATATAGTGTATATGTATATCAAATTTCCCAGGATAAATCAAGCGGATATTGGGGATTTCATGGGTTTGGGGGATTTTTGGGGGTTTGAGGTGTTTTTAGAGAAAATATGGTGTAAAAAATTGACTTTTAAGGTATATATGCTATAATAATACTACAAGCAAAGTGCTTGGACCAAACCATCCTCATCATGAAAAACGAACTTCTCATCTCTCGTCGCAGCGAGTTGGGTGGTTTTCTATTTTCCTTTCATCTTCAAACTTTTTCGTTCGCCTAATTCTTTCTTCCTTCGTGCCTCAATCTTCTTCAAGTCTTCTTCTGCTTTCAGATGTTCCGGGCGAATGCCTCGAGACAATAATGTATCTCTTGTTGCCCTACTGTTTCTAATCACCTCATGAGTCATGGCAATTTGACCTCGTATATTATTTTTCTTAATATTATGATCGGTCATAGCGAGAGAAAAATCCTTTGCACGAAGTTCGACATCAGTATCAAAATCCGCCAATGCTCGATGTTTTGGTATTCCTTTTTTATGCTTTAGATCATGGACAGAAATTCCTCCGTATAATGCCTCTATATGTTTATTTTTAAATGTCCCAAATTCTGCAGGAAGTTTTATTCCTCTTTCGTATACAGTCGATTCTATATTTTCTTCTGTTTCCTTTAATTTCTTTCTGGAATCAAGACGTTTATTTTCATAATCTCTTGCTTCCAATAATTCCTGCTTCCGTGTCTGTGACGCAAAATAAGTCTGAGATAAAGCAATCTGATGCTTACGAGGATCACCATTTTGAGCTATGAGGTAGCATGCATATCGAGTTAAAAGAATATCTTCGACTTCTCTTTGCGCACCCTTTCCTGTTTGAATCATATTGGCGGCGCCGACAAAATGATCACCTACCAATTGTCCACTTATAGTACAAGCTTCTTTAGCTTTTTCTATTACACCTAAAAACTTTCTCCATTCAGAATAACCTAATACTTTCATTAAATCTCTAGCAGACCAAAATTCCACATCACCTTTAGTCTTTTTTATCGATTCCAGATTTTCTTGTATTTGAGTGATTGCTATATCCATTCATCTATTATACCAAGACGGTCAATATTGACGGATACTTAAAACCAAGTTTTTTATTCCTCACTATCATCTCCCTCCGTAGCCTCCCCGCCATTTTCAAAAAACTCAACCACTGCCGTAATCATCTTATCAATCTGTCCTGCAAGCATAGTCTGAATACCGTGCCATGATTGCTTAAGTCTATGGTCAGTCACACGATCTTGAAGGACGTTGTATGTTCGAATCTTTTCAGATCTATCCCCTGTTCCTAACTGATTCTTCTTAAGACCTGAAAACTTTGCAGCCTCTTCTTCTTCTTTCATTTGTGCAAGCTTTGCCTGCAAGATAGATAAAGCTTTTTCTCGGTTCTTCAGCTGACTTCGTTCTGATGTACACCGTACATCAATACCAGTTGGCTTGTGAATAAGTCGTACAGCAGTTTCCACTTTGTTAACGTTCTGTCCTCCAGCTCCACCTGAACGTGAAAACTCCATCTCAAGGTCTGCAGGGTTAATCTCAAACTTTACCTTCTTTCGGATTGGAAGCACGGCAACTACTGCAGTAGATGTATGAATTCGTCCTGATTTCTCAGTTGCGGGAATACGTTGAATTCGATGTGCACCTATCTCGTACTTGAAATATCGATATACTTCAAATCCTCGAATCTCAAAACTCGCTTCCTTATATCCTCCGATTCCGTTTTCAGATATATCTACAGGTTGTACATGCCAACCTTTAGACTCAGCATATGTTTTGTACATTTCAGAGAGATCTGCCGCAAAAAGAGCAGCCTCATCACCGCCTACTCCTGCCCTGATTTCCAAAACGATTTCATTTGGATAGAGATCAGCCACTTCTTCTTCTTTTAGGATATCCTGAAGTTTTGAAACATTACCATCAATCAGAACCTGGATATTTACCATATCCTCTTCTGCCATAGCTTTCATATCTGGATCCTGTGCCATTTCTTCGAGAGATGCTTTTTCTTTTTGAAGTCGTTCTATTTCCAGCGCAAAAAAGCTTGTTTTAAAATCTTTTTTTAATTCATCTAAGTTTAAATCTTCCATAAAGTAGTTTGTGTTTCTAGTATAACAGAAAAGAGCCCTGAGTGAGAGCTCTTTTGACTGTGTAGGTTAAAGTTACTTATCTGCTTTTTTAGCAACTTTTTTTGCTGGAGCTTTTGTAGTAGCCGCTTGTCGAGCCTTAAACTTCTCAACTCGTCCTGCAGTATCCACAATCTTTTCATTACCTGTATAGAAAGGGTGGCATGCTGCGCAGATTTCGATAGCGTGTTTTTCCTTAGTTGAACCCATAACATATGTAGCTCCACATGCACATGTAAATGTAGACTCTGTATAGTATTTTGGATGTATAGCTGTTTTCATAGAACCCTATTATACATTAATCCTGAATTAAATCAATATCTGCCTGAAGCTTGATGGCTCGAGCCATAACCTGGTCACCGTAGAAGGTATTACCGTTAGAACCACATGCTTTTCCTGAATAATACCTGCATGCAGCGTTTCGTTCAGCTGATGCTGTCTGAGCTGTAGCCCCAAGGTCTCCAAGATACATACCTGATGCCGTAAAGGCATCACTTGCGTTCCATGGGTTGGCCACCCCTCCACCATTTGCTTTAGATATACGATCTGCAAATATCTGCCATGTTGAAGGTATAAACTGAGCTGGACCCATGGCTCCTCCATACCCTACAGTAAACGGACACGATACTCGCGTTGTCGCATAATCTTTCCCAAGCGCTTTAGTGATCGCAAGAAATGGTTGCACATCTCGTGTTGGCTTCATAACATTTGCAACTGCTGCACCAGATGTAACTTTAACTCCAGCACCAGTTTCTGTATTTGTCATATAACAAGAACCAACGTTTGCACCTAGGTTACTTTCTTGTTGTAAGATAGCAAGGATAAATGCAGGACGAACCCCCGCAGCTTTTCCCGCCTTCTTTGCGTACGCAACAGCATCAGAAAACTTGATAGACCCCGTATCTCGAAGTGCAAAGAGTGCATTTTTAATCTTGGTCACCTGTGCTGCTTTTTCTGCGATAGTACCCTGATATACTGCCTGTTCTTTTTTATTGAGATTAAGTAACCGTTGTTTTTCAGCTTCAGCTGCTTGAATAACTTTTTTCTGAGCCTCTATCTCATACTTAGAGTTATATTCTTCATCACGTTTTTCACCAAGTTCAGCTTTTTCTTTTTCTGTTTCTGTCTTATCTTTTTCTATATACCCTATCTCATCTTGTATACGAGATTGTATTGATCCATATGCATCTAAATCTTGAAAAAAACGAGACATGTTTTCTTGTGCAAGCAACACCTCTACAAGAGAAAATGAATCAAGTTCATGACTTCGAACAATCATCTCAGAGAGACTTGCTTTACTCTTATCAATTCGACTAGTTAGTAACTTTATATTACTTTCTTTGGCTGTAATATCCTTACCTAGTTTTGCAATAGAATATTCATGAGCTTTTATCTTAAGTTGCGCTTGTCTTGTTTGTAGTTCAAGAACTGCTTTATCTCGAGCTATAGAACTTGCTTCTTTTTTCTTACTATCAAGCTGGGAGTTTAGTTCCGATATCTCTTTTTCTGCTTTTTCAAGCTCTGCAAGACACACCGTTCTGTTGGCTGGATCTGTACAATCAAGCGCTTGTGCATCAACACGAATACTATACACTGCCAAGAAACTAGCAATACAAAAACCTATACCTAGAGCTAAACTCAAAACGTATTTCATATACCTTAAAGTATACCACAAACCTCAACATAAAAAATCCATACTCGCCGACTGATGGATCTCAAAAAATAAAACCTATACAGCTTTGCGAAGTATAGGTTTTATTTTTTTCGATTATGAAACTAGATTTACGCAGCAGCCTCTTCCTCGTCTTTCTTACCTTTTTGATCTGATATTTCAATAGCTGACATATCAAGTACTGCTGGCTCTTCCGGTTCTTCAACTGGTTTTGCTGCGATGGCAATCACTTCATCTGATCCTGATAGGATCTCAACTCCTGTCATAGCTTTGATATCTGAAACTGTAATCTGATCATCCATGTTTACAAGTGATGAGATATCAATAGTGATCTCATGTGGAAGATTTTTAGCTTCTGCTTCAACTTCAACTTCATGAAGCACTTTTACAAGGTTTGCTCCGAGTTTTACAGCAGGAGATACTCCTGTAAATACAAGTGGTACGTGAACAGTAATCTTTTGTCCTTTTTGTACTGCATACAAATCTGCATGAATAATAGTTCCTTTCACAACGTTTGTTTGAACTTCGTGGATAAGAACATCTTGATCAGCATCTAATCCTGTAAGTGTGATAACTGAAGACTCTCCAGCAGCCTTAAAAAGCTTTGTAAACTCTTTTGCATCAACAGTGATAGATGTTGATGGGTACTTTGGACCGTATACAACAGCCTTGATTCGGCCTGTCATATCTGTACTTGCGTGGAATGCTTGTGCGTTTAGTGTATATGTCATGGTGTATCAGTATACACTATTTTTGAAATTTATCAATCCCTACCAGAGTTTTCCACCGATCTTTCTAACTTTATCCAAAAAGCTTGTTTTTTCAGCTTCAGTCCGTCGATATTTTTCACTAAAAACCTTAAACGTAGTCGGTTTTATGCCACAAAATCGCAAGATGCCAAGATTCCAGATAGTTCGGAATGGTATAGCGAGTAGCCAATACAGCCACATACGCCCATCACATGTTATGAATACATGACCTCTTTTTCCTGTAAGCATTCCAACTGGCCATCCATTTTTATAATAAAATGCAAAATGTGAAGAAATAACATTGTCTATAAAATTCTTCATAATAGCAGGAGTTCCCATCCACCAGAGTGGGTGTATAAACACGAGTTCGTTTGCAGCAGTAATCTTAGCTTGTAACTTTTCTCGTACAGGATTCGGCAAAGCCATGTCTTTAGGTTCTTCAAACTTTAGATACATCATCTGAAGGTCTGTTTTGTAGAGATCAAGTATCTCAACAGTTTTTCCAGCAGCTTCAGCCCCCTCTTTAAACGCATTTGCAATCTGATGCGTAAATCCTTTTGAGCTCGGATGTGCTGTAATAATAAGTACGTGTGGTTTCATGTACCGAGTATATCACCTAATGTTATAGCGATGCAAAAGGTGTACTATAACCCCTGTAAAGCAAACGCTTTTTTGATCATTTCTAAAACAACTTCTTTTGTTTTTGCTACAATCAAAAATCTAGCATTGTGACAGAACTGTGCACCTACAACACCTGATGCTTTCTCCAAATCAGCATCCGTTAGACCAGCCCAACTCTGTGGAAAATAAAACCGTGCATCGTATGAGTCTTCATCTTTCCTTACAACTTTTGCCGCCCATGTTCCGCGAGGATCTGGATATACCGTTACAAGAGGTTCTTCAAACTTTGCAAAATTAAAATAATAAAACCTGTCACTTATGATGACTCTCTTGTCTTTTGACTTTTCATATACTCCTAGAGCCAATCTGTTGTCCTGTTCTTTGTATATTGCGTACGTTAATATATCTTGTAACCAATCTTGAACCATGGGCACAAGTTTAAAAAAGGTTTTATCGTACAACTTGTTGGTTTCAACAATACTTTTTCCCTGACTTGAAACTCCAACTTTACACATTTCAAAATAATTATCGAGAGTAAGTGGTGTCATATCTTTGAAATTCTCAGTGTATGTCATTTGCCCATTGTCCATACCATCTATGTGTGCGATAAATCTTTTCTCAACGATTGCCGCTTGATCGTATGCTATGGCTTTTGTTGGTTTTTTTCCTACGATACGTAATGTATGAGCCATACATATATCAGCACCAAAATGTTTCCATACTAGACCTATTGCTGCATACTGTATTCCATTTGCTCGCTCACCTGCTCCACCTTTCTGATGATGATCAAATCGAAGCTTCTTTGGATCATATATCTTACCGATATCATACACAATATCTGCAGCATCAAGTTTTTGTTGATCTAACGTACGAATAACTTTCAACCGTATCTTTGGATGATAATATGCAAAATACGTTTTAAGCACAGCGGTTGCACATAAATCATCAGCATGAAAGTTACTTCCATGGGTTGCTAAAGTTAGTGTAGTTTTTTTGGAAAAATTCATATATATGTTATATATCCACTAAACTGCTGTTGTAGAAGTTGAGGGTGATGGTAAACTTTCAGTCTTTGTTCGCCAAACTGTCGATATAGCTATAAACAAACTAAGCACAAGCGGACCAAACAAAAATCCTTCTGGACCAAATACTGATATACCACCGATAACCGATAGAAGTATAAAGAGCGGATGTATCTGTATGCCTTTGTTTATCACAAGAGGCCCTAAAAAGTTATCTATCAAGCTAATTGCTCCAAGTCCCCATATAACCTGTCCAAGCCATGCAAAACTCTGATCTCCTCCTGTTACATATAGGTATATTGCACCTGGTATCCATATAAGAGAAGGTCCAACACCTGGCACTAACGCAAAGAATACAGCAATACTTCCAAAGAAAAAAGGATTGGGCACACCAAATATAGCAAACCCAACACCTGTTGCAATACCTTGTGCAAGTGCAACAACAAGTGACCCAAGCATGATTGATCTAACTGCATTTTGTATAGCAACAAATATACGACTATCATCAGACTCGTGTAGAGGACTTATACCTTTATACATAGCTATAAAACTTGCTTTATCTTTAAGGAAATAAAACAATGCGAGAAGGAATAAAAATACTTTTAAAATAACATCGAAAGTACCTGAAAAAAAGTTTCCTATGTTTTGTACAAAAAATCCAGAGACTGCACTTGCAGCACTATCTAGTTTTTGTTGAATATCTGGTATGTATGCTGATAGACTATGTTGAATCTGCGTTGAAAGAATATCTAGACTTAGTCCACGTGTTGTTACATCTGCATAAAACACTTGGGCATCTGCAAGAACTTTACCCAATATAAGCACAATAGGTGTAATGATAAGAAGTATAAGTAAAACAATAACCCCTGTCGCAGATAAACTTGATGTAAAATTTCGTATATACGGAATCTTTTCAATATGTGTACTAATCTGATTGTATACAGGTAACGTTAACACTGCTATAACATATGCCAACCCTAAGACTATAAGAAAATTTGACAAAACAGCGAACGATAGTATGCCGAAAACAATAAGCAATATACTAAAATAAATAGTTTGCAATCTCTCATGTGATAAGTTTTTCATACCCCTATCATACCATATATCTAAGTCTTGTTTACAAGAGTTACTGATATGCTACTATCACGATATATGCCAGAGCTTCCTGAAGTACAAACAACCGTTGACGGTATAAACCTTATGACACAAGGGCGTACCATCGTTGCTGTTTGGACTGATATGTTCAGCACCGCAACGAGAGGCAAGAATTCTATAAAAGATAAAACATATTTTGAAACTGTATTTCGTCCTACTGTAGAACATACAAAGATTGTCAGAGCAGCTAGACGTGCAAAAAATATTCTCATAACTCTTAGCACGAATACAACAATATTGATTCACATGAAAATGACAGGACATGTTATGTATGGAAAATATTCATACAATAGACAAACTAACACGTGGTCACCTAAAAATGGACAAACTGCTCTCGAGGATCCATTCAATAGATTTATTCATGTTGTGTTTACTCTTGATAATGGTCACCACCTCGTACTCTGTGACATGCGAAAGTTTGCAAAAGTAACCCTAGTTGACAACACAGTGCAAAAGGAACTTGCAACGCTCGGGCCAGAACCTTTTGATACGAATCACACTTCTAATGTTTTTATAAAAAACATACAGACACGTCCGCATACATATATCAAAACAGCACTCCTTGATCAAACTATAGTTGCTGGGATTGGAAATATTTATTCTGATGAAATACTTCATGCTGCAAAAATATTACCCGATAGAAAAGTTTCTGAATTACATAAAAAAGAGTTACAAACCGTACACGCACACATAGCACCGATACTTCGTACAGGGATAGATATGGGTGGAGACAGTATGAGTGATTACCGAAATATTTTTGGAGAACGTGGAAAATTTCAAGGAAAACATAAAGTATATAGACGAACAGGATTGCCGTGTACACGAAAAGGGTGTACTGGCATCATACAAAGAAAAGTAGTGAACGCTCGAAGCGCCCACTACTGTTCTGTTTGTCAAAGGTAAGAGTTGTATGTTTTACAGCTGCTTTAAAAGATCTTGCATCTCACCCACCATAGCACCTGTTTTTTCTTCTGCTTCATCCAAAAACATGAGTGTTGTATCAATACCAGGATGTGAGTTTGTTATAGTTAACTGACCATCTGAACTGGATGTTTTTGACTGAATAACTTCGATAAACGCTTTTGCTTTTTTTGCCTCCTTACCATCTGCAGTATAGTGAACTATCATCTCTTCAAGATATGTCTTTGCTACAGCATCTCCAGTACTTTCTATAGGAGTCATAGCTTTTTTATACAAAAACAAAGGAACAGGAAGTCTAAACCACTCCACATACCAACCCTTCATCTGCCCTATCTCAAACTCTTTAACATCTGCAATACGCGCAGCTAACAATCTCACGGCAGGTATCGTGATGTCTCCATCTTCCATAATCTTTCGTGAAGCATCTACAACTTCTATGTTTCGAGGAATCATAGTTTCAAGATACCCTTTAACAATACCATCAGGAGTCCCTGTTCCATATAACATCGGGGTTTTAGCATATATACCATGTCCAAAGATGTAGTATGCACCAGCAGATAAGATAAGGATTACAACAATGAGTATGCTAACTGTGGTGGTTGTGAGTTTTTTCATATGTGGTAGTATAGCACATATGCAGGAATGGCGGAATGGTAGACGCATACGACTCAAAATCGTACGGGGCAACCCACTGAGAGTTCAAGTCTCTCTTCCTGCACAAACAGAAATAAACCCTTTAGGGTTTATTTTCGATTCTCTGTATATTTTAGAAAACTTTGGTATAGTAGCATTTATATGAATCGGATTATCACCATCATCGGACCCACAGCAACAGGCAAAAGCAATCTTGCTGTTTCTGTTGCATTACATATAGAAAAAACCTTTGGAAAGAAAGCTGAGATTGTAAGTGCAGATTCAAGACAGATATATAAACATCTAGATCTAGGTACTGGGAAAATTACAACGGAAGAAATGAAAGGTATCACTCATCATATGCTAAATATTATCGATCCTAAAGATTCGTATAGTGTTTTTCAATTTGCACAGGATACAAAAAAAGTCATAGATGAGATTTATACTCGTGGAAATATACCGATACTTTGTGGCGGCACAGGTTTTTATATTGATGCAGTGTTGTTTGGAGATGTGGGTGCAAAAACTCCACCAAATCTTGAAGAGCAAGACA